>Ga0123353_10008435_pt1 | contig 14072 bp, 15 predicted proteins | sample TergutLab28metaG_3_FD_92763 | JGI IMG/M metagenome (GOLD analysis project Ga0123353, IMG submission 92763) | Labiotermes labralis P3 segment gut microbial communities from Petit-Saut dam, French Guiana - Lab288 P3 | ecosystem: Host-associated > Arthropoda: Insects > Digestive system > Gut ... | reverse complement strand
CTGGATAATTTCGCAAAATTATCTGCCCACACTCCGGGACCATGGATAACTCTTGTCGGTTCATCAAGAAAAGGCGCCCCCGAAGAATGCATAAACGCCCTTGCCAATACAGTCGCGTGCATGTCGCCCTATTTTAACGGCCGCCTTGAAGGCGAAGATTACCTGGCCCGGGCGGAACTGAATTTTTACAAGGGCGATACGCATAACGCCGAACTTCTCGCCATAGAGTCTCTTGAACGTTCTTCAAAATACAAACAATTTGAAATCATCCACCGGGCGCAGTTTTACCTGATGCGAATCGCAGTTTCCCACGGGAATTGCAGTAAAGCGGAGCAGGCGCTTTCGGTAATTAAAACATATCTTGATGAAACCGAATATCCCAACCGCCACATAAACTACGATATATCCGTGTCATGGTTTTATTACATACTCGGCAGGGCCGAAGATGTATCTCCCTGGATTAAAGATAATTTTTCCGCCTACGGTCATGCGACCTTTATAGAAAATTTTGGAAATCAAATAAAAGCCCGGTATTGCTACATGACAAGGGACTATCCTCCCCTGCTTTCATACATAAGAGACATGAAGACAAGGGAATCGTATCTTTTCGGAAGGCTGGAAATGCTGGCAATGGAAGCCTGCGTGTATTACTGGATGAAAGAAAAGCAAAAGGCCTTTACTGCCCTGGAGAAAGCTTACGAAACCGCATTGCCCAACGAACTTGTTATGCCTTTTATTGAACTTGGAAAGGATATGCGTACCCTGACCGGTTCGCTGCTCAAAGAGTCAGGCTCAAGTATTCCACGGCCCTGGCTGGAGAATATAAACCGCAAAGCTGCTTCTTATGCCAAACGCCAGGCCCATGTTATCGTGGAATACAGAAAGGCCGCGGGCATCTTGGACGATTTAAAACTCTCCCGGCGGGAAACCGAAATCCTCACAGATCTCTCCCACGGACTTTCGCGCACCCAAATAGCGGCTAACCGCAATCTTTCCGTCAACACCGTTAAAATGATTATCAACATGCTTTACTCAAAAGCCGGAGCCGAAAACTTTGCCGATCTGATCCGTATCGCGATAGAGCGGAAATTGATATAAAAGTAATTCATACACCTGAACAAGCTTCCCCTTATTATCCATTTCCTTTTGATGGGTAAAGCCGAATTTTTCAAGGAGCTTTATTGAAGGCAGGTTGTCTTTATTTGATATTGCAAGAACAGTTTTATCATCGTAATTTGAATTGAACATTTCAAGCGCGGCTTTAACGGCTTCAAAGGCATAACCCTGTCCCCAGTACCGCGGCAGAAAAGCAAAACCCAGATCACGGCCGGGAAGAAAATCCCTTTTAACAAACGAAACAATTCCAATGGGCGTTAAATCACCTTTCAATTTGACTACCCAGTAATGTATGTTTTCGTTTTCCAGCGTCTTTAAAATGTAGGCTTTTGCATCCTCATCGGAATGGACGTTTCTGTCGCCGATAAATTTAAGCCAGCCTTCCGTGTTGACAAGTTCATTCACAAAATGAAAATCTTCAGTTTCCAAAGCTTCCATGGAAAGCCGTTTGCTTTTAAAACTATTTAATTTCATTTTATATAAGCAAGCTCTGTCATTACTGGGCAGACAGGTAAAACAAGCCGTTGTAGATCAGCAGGAAATTCGGACTTTCCGCCCAGGGGCTCGATCCGAAGTTCCCCATCTCCGGATGAGGTGAAAACATCAGTATCTTGTGATCGTGATAATCTGCCTCGGCAATGGCACACCTGTTTTTAAGCAGTTTGTCGAAAACTTCCGGGACAAGGCTGTTGTTCCAGTTGTTTATCGCGGCGGCTGCCATTACATTGTCGCGCATATCCCATCCGGGACGTAAAGCCGTTGAACCCGTTGCAAGCAGTCTTTCGAAGTGCGCCAAAGGTTTAACATCCTTCCCTGTGATAGTGATGGCCGGGCCCTCCCAATAAACCACATTAAGGCTGCTGGATGCGCCCAGCGCCAGAGATGCAAACAGGGGGTGTTCATCATGATCGATCCGGCAGCGCAAAAAACCGCTGCCGCTTCTCCAGTAATCGAGATCGTCATATTCGGTGGCTGCGACTATGCCGAGCCAGTAAGGGTTCTTGCTGTTATGCGCTGTCAGCGGCAGGTAAGCGCCGCCGCATATGCCCATGTAATGGCCCCGGTTGGCTATGAAGGAACGTATCTCATCGTAGCCCTTGTCGCCCAGGCCCGCGTAATAGCACTCGCCGGCATCGGGGCCGCCCGGTACCAGAAGCACGTCGAATCCGGAAAGTTTGCCCGCGCGTATTTCCGCGTCGCCAATCTCGCTGTAGGGAAACCCGCCCAGTTCAAGCACGTTGCAAAGGGGCCTTGAAAAATATTCGTCGGAGCCGCGACCTGAGTAAAAAGCTATTTTGGGCGGTTTTAGCGTATAACTCTCTTCGGGCAGTTCGGGCAAAGCCTCGAAAAAAAGGTTATTTTCTTCCAATGCGCCGCGCGCGGAGTCATCCGCGGAAAAACCGCACTGATAGTGATGTCCCTCGGGCCACATAGGTGTGCTTTCAAATTTAACACCGTTCAGGTGCCACTTTACTTCCAAACCCTTTAAAAGCAGCTTGTTCACGGTCATATAAGCGGCGCTGGTACTTTTTTGAGCCGTCTGCAAACCGATTCGGTCTAAAGGAATAAATAACTTACCCATACCGCACACCTCTTAAACAGGACAGAACAGTTTTAGACCGGCATGTTTCCGTGCTTTTTCTCCGGCCGCTCTTCGTGCTTGTCATGAAGCATCTGTATCGCAAGCGCAAGTTTGTAGCGGGTCATCGCAGGATCGATAATATCATCTACATAACCGCGGGCCGCAGCTTTGTAAGGATTCGCGAAATTGCGCTTGTATTCTTCGATTTTTTCCATCCGTGCCGCCTGGGGATCCTGGGCTTCATCAATATCTTTTTTGAAAATGATGTTGGCCGCTCCTTCCGGTCCCATTACAGCAATTTCCGCGCTCGGCCACGCGAACACCTGATCCGCGCCCAGGTGCCGCGAACACATCGCGACGTAAGCGCCGCCGTATGCCTTGCGGATAATAACGGTAACCTTTGGAACAGTCGCCTCCGAATACGCGTACAGGAGTTTCGCCCCGTGACGTATAACGCCGCCGTGCTCCTGCCCGACGCCGGGAAGGTATCCCGAAGTGTCGGTAAAGGTAACAAGGGGAATATTGAATGAATCGCAGAACCTGATAAAGCGGCTTGCCTTGTCCGACGCGTTTATATCAATAACTCCGGCCATTTCATTCGGCTGATTCGCGATGACTCCGACCGAATGGCCGCCCAGCCTTGCGAAACAGGTGAGCATATTTTTGGCGTAGTACGGCTGAATCTCAAAATAATCACCGTCATCAAAAACGCGGGCAATGACATCCCTTATGTCGTAGGGTTTTTTGGGTGAATCGGGAATTACATCGGCAAGATCCGGACACAGGCGGTTTACCGCATCCTGTGTCTGCCTCAAAGGTACGCTTCCATGGTAGTTTGAAGGAAGATACGAGAGCAGTTTCCTTACTCCCAGAATTGTCGCGTTTTCATCGGCAAACATCAAAGACGCGCATCCTGAAACCTCGCTGTGAACTTTCGCTCCTCCAAGCGCTTCGGCGCTTACGTCCTCGCCGGTTACCGCTTTAATAACCTGAGGTCCTGTGATAAACATATTCGCAGTCCCTGCCACCATGATCGTGAAGTCCGTAAGCGCTGGTGAATACACGGCTCCGCCCGCGCAGGGACCCATAATAATGGAAATCTGCGGAATCACGCCCGAGGCCAGCGTATTGCGGTAAAAAATATCGCCGTAACCGCGCAAGGCATCGACGCCTTCCTGGATACGCGCGCCGCCTGAATCATTGATACCGATGCAGGGACAGCCGGCCTTTACCGCCATATCCATAGCCTTGCAAATTTTTGCCGCGTGCATTTCACCCAGCGAGCCGCCCATGACCGTAAAGTCCTGGGAATAGATATAAACCATCCTGCCGTCTATGGCGCCATAGCCAGTTACCACTCCTTCTCCGGGAGCTTCGAGGTCTGCCATGCCAAGATCCCCCGCCCTGTGCTCGACAAAGGCGTCAAGTTCGGTAAAAGTACCTGGATCAAGGAAGCAGTTTATCCGCTCCCTTGCCGTCATCTTGCCTCTTTCATGCTGGGCATCAATCCGCTTCTGGCCGCCACCGGCTACTACCTTGCCATACTTTTCCGCAAGTTCGCTAATTTTTTCTGGTAACATATAAATAACTCCTTAATCCCTCTGACACAGTTCAACGAGAACGCCGTTCGTTGATTTCGGATGCAAAAATGCGATTTTGGCGCCTCCCGCACCGTAACGCGGTTTTTCATCAATAAGCCTTATTCCCTTTGCCTTGCACTCTTCAAGCGCTTTCTCAATATTATCAACTTTAAACGCGAGGTGCTGTACACCCTGGCCTTTGGCTTCGATAAATTTGGCAATAGGCCCGTCGTCCGATGTCGATTCCAAAAGCTCAAGCTCCGTATCGCCAAGGGGCAGGAACGCTACCTTTACCTTTTGCTCTTCCACGGTTTCCGTTCCGTGAAGTTTCATTCCGAGTACTTCCGTGTAAAATTTCAGCGATTCTTCCAGATTGGAAACCGCAATACCGATGTGATCCAGCTTCGATATCATAACCCTTCCTCCTAATAATTATTTAATGCATAACTCTATTTTCATGGCTTTTGCAAGCTCATCAAGCGCGTTATAAAAATCAGTCTCTTTTTCAATAACGGAATTCGCAAGACCGGAAAGCAAGCCTGACGCTTCCTGATCTTTAAACCCACTAAGCATCTGGGCGGAAAGAGCTTCCTTAAGCTGCCACGCGGTATTTTCTTTTCTCCTTTGGCGCAAAAACCCGGTTTCCAGAAGATCGCGCGCATGACCCTGGATCTCGGCGACCAGTTCCCTCAAACCCTCACCTGTTTCCGCGATAGTAGGAAGCACAGGCGGTATTTCAAGATTTGGATGATCGCCAGCCTGGGCGGCGATATGATGAAAGGCTCCGGAATCCGTGTTCACTTTCCTTTCCGCGCGCTGGCCGCTGCCCTTCATCCGTCCGCGCGCCTCGTACATGGCTGAAAAACGCGTAACGGCGCCGTTTAGGACTGCGGTTTCCAGCATTGCTTTTATTTCCCGCCCTACCCTTTCCGCGCCGTCTTTGTCGGCTTTATTTACAACAAAAATATCACCTATTTCCATAACCCCGGCTTTGATAGTCTGAATATCATCACCTAAACCGGGAACAGAAATCAGCACTATGGTATCGGCGCAGCGGACTATATCTACTTCCGACTGGCCCACGCCGACCGTTTCAACGATAACCGTATCGTAACCCGCGGCATCCAGCACGCGCACCGATTCAAAGACCGCCTGCGAAAGCCCTCCAAGGTGGCCGCGCGTCGCAAGGCTTCTGATATACACGTTTTCGTCAGTCGCGTGGCGCTGCATTCTTATTCGGTCGCCCAAAATCGCCCCACCCGAAAACGGACTTGAAGGATCAACTGCCAGCACAGCGACTTTTTTATTGAGCTTGCGCAGTTCAATAATAATTTTATCGGTAAGCGTGCTTTTCCCGGCTCCAGGCGGACCGGTAATTCCGACCACATGGGCTCCGGTACTATGTAAGTCTTTCAGGACTCCGATCCGTCTATGATCCTCGTTCTCTACCATACTGATAAGCCGGGCTATATATCGGGTATCCCCGCTGAGGATTTTATCAACGGGTATGACGGTTTCGCTCACAAACCTACGCCTTGCGTTTTAAATTATTCTTTATAAATTCAATTGTCTCTGTTGTAGGAGTACCAGGAGTAAAAATAGCGGCGATTCCCGCGGACTTAAGTCCCGGAATATCTTCAAGAGGTATAACACCTCCGCCAATTACAAGTATGTCATCGATGTTTTTTTCTTTCAAAAGCTCCATAACTCTGGGGAAAAGATGATTATGGGCACCGGAAAGAATGCTCATCGCAATAACATCGGCATCTTCCTGGATACCGGCCTGCACGATCTGCTCCGGTGTCTGCCTTAGGCCTGTGTAAATAACTTCCATGCCCGCGTCGCGTAAGGCCCTTGCTATGACTTTGGCTCCCCTGTCATGTCCGTCGAGCCCCGGTTTCGCTACCAACACACGTATCTTCCGTTCCATAAATTACCTCTTGGAAATGCCTTACAGTATTACTTTTTGCTGATATTCACCGAACTCGCCCCGGAGCACGTCGCAAATTTCGCCTAACGTCGCGTATGAACGCACAGCTTCCAGAATAAAGGGCATAAGGTTGTCATTGCTGCCGGCGCTCTTTTTTAGCGCGGCAAGCGAAGAAGTGACCTTGCTGTTGTCACGCTTGGCCTTAAGGGCTTTGAGTTTTTCCTTTTGCTGCTCTCCGACAATAGGATCAACCCGCAAGAGTCCCTTGGGCGGGGTTTCCTCTGTCTGAAATTTGTTCATGCCGACAACTATTCTTTCGCCCGACTCAACATCCATCTGATAGGCGTATGCCGCGTCCTGAATTTCCTGCTGCACATAACCGCGCTCTATGGCCTTGACGGCGCCTCCCAGCGAATCAATGGTCGCGATGTACGCTTCGGCTTCTTTTTGAATCCTGTCGGTGGCGTTCTCGACGTAGTAGGAACCGGCGAGAGGATCTATTGTCTCTGTCGCACCGGATTCGTAGCCGATAATCTGCTGGGTTCTTAACGCAATGCGCACCGAATCTTCGGTTGGAAGCGCCAGGGCTTCGTCCCGCGAGTTGGTATGCAGAGACTGGGTCCCGCCGAGCACGGCGGCGAGCGCCTGTATCGCCACGCGGACGACGTTGTTGTCCGGCTGCTGGGCTGTCAGCGTTGAACCGCCGGTCTGCGTATGGAAACGCAGCATAAGGCTCTTGGGGTTCTTTGCGCCAAAACGTTCCTTCATGATTTTTGCCCACACCCGGCGCGCCGCGCGGAACTTCGCCACTTCTTCAAACAGATCGTTATGAGCGTTAAAGAAGAAGGAAAGACGCGGCCCGAAAGCGTCAACATCGAGTCCCGCTTTTATCGCGGCATCGACATACGCAATGCCGTCCGCGATGGTAAAGGCAACTTCCTGGGCGGCCGTTGAGCCCGCTTCCCTTATGTGATAACCGGAAATTGAAATTGTATTCCAGTTCGGAACGTCCTTTGAACAATACGCAAAAATATCGGTAATAAGCCTCATGCTCGGTTCGGGCGGGAAAATGTAGGTTCCCCTTGCTATGTACTCTTTAAGAATGTCGTTCTGAATCGTTCCTTCGAGCTTGGCCGCGGGAATGCCCTGTTTTTCCGCAACCGCGATGTACATGGCAAGAAGCACCGACGCGGGGGCGTTAATGGTCATCGAGGTGGAAACCTTGTCGAGGGGAATTCCGTTGAAAAGAATTTCCATATCCGCGAGGGAATCGATGGCCACGCCGACTTTTCCGATTTCGCCCTGCGAAAGGGGATGATCCGAATCATAGCCAATCTGGGTTGGCAGATCGAAGGCAACGGAAAGGCCGGTTGTTCCCTGCTCAAGAAGGTATTTGTAGCGTTTGTTTGATTCTTCGGCTGTGGAAAATCCGGCGTACTGCCTCATGGTCCAGAGGCGTCCGCGGTACATGGTATTCTGAACGCCCCGCGTATAAGGATAAGCGCCGGGAAAACCGATAGATTCATCGTAATCACGGCCTGCATCATCAAGGGGCGTGTATAGGCGTTTTACCGGTGATTTTGAACCGTTGGTAAATTCCTTTTTACGCTCGGGAAATTTGGCAAGCGCTTTTTCGACACCCGCGTTATACTCATCGAATCCTGCTTTGGTCTTATCACTCATGATATTCCCCTATTTTTTTATTCCTGCGGCAAGCTCGTAACCGGCTTTAAGGGCCGAAAGGTTCAGCTCTTCAGTCCCTTTTGGAACCCGGGCCAGCACCGCCTTTTCAAGGGTTTCGGGTTTTACAATTCCCGACAAACCGCCGAGCACACCCAAAGCCACAATATTGGTAACAATCGGTTTACCCAGCTTCTTTACCGCATCGAGCATTGCCACGGGAATTGTCTTCGCCTTGATTGCCGGGTCAAGCGCGATTGACGAATCAACAACAATAACTCCCTTCCCCTGAACCGGGCCGTATGTTTTATACGATTCGCTTGTCAGGGCCAGAAGGTAATCCGGATCGGTGCACTTGGGGTAATCGATGTCGGTATCGGAAATTACAACCTCCGCCTTGCTTGAACCGCCGCGGGCTTCGGGGCCGTAACTCTGGGTCTGAACGACGTTTTTATCTTCAAGAATGGCCGCTTCGGAAAGCACAATTCCCGCCAGTAAAAGGCCCTGGCCGCCTGAACCGCTCAATCTGAATTCGGTACGCATTACCGCCCTCCCCCAAATTTCGTTTTTACATCCGCAACAAGCTTTTCGTATTCATCGCAAAACTCCGGAGCGTCTTCGACGTACAATTCGCCGATCAGGAATTTTCCTTCAAGCTTATCAGGCCCTAAAGCCGCTGCCGCTTTGACGTTTACGGCTTTTTCCTTGTACCAGTTAAGCATGTCTACCGAGGAACCAATCTTGTTCTTGCGCCCGAAATAGGTCGGACAGGGCGTTAATACTTCCACAACGGAAAAGCCTTTGTGCAGAAGGGCTTTCTCAATCAGTTCACCCAGCAGTTGGACATGGAATGCGGTTGATCTGCCAACATAAGTCGCGCCGGCGGCGATGGAAAGTTTCGTAAGATCAAAAGAACGCTCGACATTCCCGTAGGGAGCGGTCGTACCAAGCGCGCCTTTCGGCGTCATGGGAGAATACTGGCCGCTTGTCATACCGTAGATGTTGTTGTTCATAACGATGGTTGTAATGTCTATATTGCGCCGGGCCGCGTGAATAAAGTGATTCCCGCCAATAGCCGCGCAGTCACCGTCACCTGTTACAACGATAACCTTCATCTCCGGTCTTGAATGTTTTACTCCCGTCGCGAACGCAAGGGCCCGCCCATGGGCCGTATGCAGAGTATTAAAATCGAGGTAGCCCGGTGCGCGGCTGGAACAGCCAATGCCGGATACAACAGCGGTGCTGTTTTTATCAAGTCCCATTTTCGCGATGACACGAACAAGCGCGTTGGTAACTGTTCCGTGCCCGCAGCCGGGACACCAGATATGCGGCAGCTTCTGCTGCCTAAAGTATTGAAGCTTCTCGCTCATTTCGCAGCTCCCATAATAACCGAAAGAATTTCATCCGGTTTGAATAATTCGCCGTTAATTTTCCCGAGGCGCTCGACCGGCGCCTTTCCGGCAACGACGCGCTCAACTTCAAGAGCAATCTGCCCAAGGTTCATCTCGGCAACAATAACCCGTTTTGTTTTCGCGGCTATTGCGTGAAGCGCCTCTTCGGGGAAAGGCCATATCGTCTTTGGCCTAAATAGCCCGACTTTTACGCCCTTGCTCCTCGCCTGCCGCACAGCCGAAAGGGAAGACATCGCCGATGAACCGAAAGCGACGACAAGAATCTCGCAATCATCGGTTAGCTCGGTAACATAATCGCGAATAGCAGGTTCTGCTTTTTCTATTTTACGGTTAAGCCTGCGTACCAGGGTTTCGTTAATATCCCCGCGATTTGTCGGGAAGCCGCTTTCATCGTGGGTCAAACCGGTTACATGGTAACGGAACCCTGAACCAAAGGAAGCCATTGGAGGCACTCCCCCGTCGGGATCCGCTTTATAGGCGGCATATCCTGAGGGGTTATCGGGTTTTTTGCGGTTCACAATCCTTATGGACTTACTGTCGGGAAGAACTACTTTTTCCCTCATGTGGCCTATAATTTCGTCTGAAAGCACAATAACCGGCACCCGGTATTCTTCTGAAATATTGAAGGCTTTAACCGTCAGTTCAAAACCTTCCCTAACATTACCGGGTGCAAGAACAACAACCGCGTTGTCGCCGTGGCTTCCCCAGCGCGCCTGCATAACGTCGCCCTGGGCCGGAGATGTGGGCATTCCGGTCGAAGGACCCACGCGCTGGACATTTATTATCACAATCGGGACTTCGGTAAGCGAAGCGTAGCCGATGCATTCCTGCATAAGCGAAAAACCCGGACCGCTTGTCGCCGTCATTGATTTCCTTCCCGTCAGGGAAGCTCCGATTATTGCGGCAATGGATCCGATTTCATCTTCCATCTGGATAAATCTTCCGCCAATTTTGGGTAATTCTTCGGCGCAGTACTCGGCAATTTCAGTTGAGGGGGTAATTGGATAGCCGGCAAAGAATTCCAAACCGGCCTGAAGGGCACCGAGGGTACAAGCCTCGTTGCCCTGCAATAATTTAGCGTTACTCATCATGCCTCCGGCGGGACTGAAAAGTCCATATTTGATACATCATGACCACTATCCGGATTCATGTGTTTTTCTTTTACTTCTATCGCAAAATCGGGACAGCGCATTTCGCAAAGGCGGCAGCCAATGCAATCTTCCTGCTTTTGCACAAATACCTTGCTGTTTTGCAGCACAAGTACTTTTTTCGGACAGAACGCAATGCAAATGCTACATCCCTTGCACCAGCGTTCACGAATAACATGTTCAAATTGTTTTTTATCGTTCATGACATCACCTTTTCAATTTTCATGGGCCCCATCATAGATCACTTACTGGATAATGTCAAAGTGGGAATTCAAGATACCACAAGGACAGCGGCATGGTCTTGGCGGATAACTGGATATTTTGGATATTCTTAAGCCATTGACAGATATATCATTATACTGTATAGTAAGTTAGACTTGTGATAATTGTCGGTAAGGGGATACATATGAGATGGATATTTTGGCTTATCCTCCCTCTTGCCGGGTTTATTTTTGGCTGGATTATTAGGTGGCTGTATGCCAGATTTCAATTTACTGCGTCGGAGCAACGTGCCGAGCGTATAAAACAGGATGCGATAAAGGAAGCTGAAGCTAAAAAGAAGGAAATTCTTCTTGAAGCAAAAGAACTAGTTATCCGAGAACGAAACCAGCAGGAAAGAGAGACCCGGGAGCGCAAAGCTGAACTACAGCGGTATGAACGCCGCGTATTTCAGAAAGAGGAAAGCATAGATAAAAAGACCGCCCACATTGAGCGGATTGAACAGGTACTGGCTGAAAAGGAAAAAACCTTCGAAGAGCGGGACAGGGCTCTGGACAGGGAAGAAGAGCGGTACCGGGCAGAACTGGAACGCATATCGGGCTTAAGCTCCGAAGAGGCCAAGGTTCTGATCATCCAAAACCTGGAAAACGAAGCAAGGCACGACGCCCAGACTCTAATCAACAAAATAGAGACAGAAGCGAACCTGGCAGGCGAAAAGAAGGCGCGGGACATACTCCTGACCACAATCCAGAGGCTGACTACCGAGGTCACCGGCGAGGTCACCGTAGCAACCGTTACCCTGCCAAATGACGAAATGAAGGGGCGGATCATCGGCCGCGAAGGCAGGAATATCCGTACCCTTGAAACCCTCACGGGGGTTGATATCATCATTGACGACACACCCGAAGCGGTTGTTATTTCCTGTTTTGACCCTGTCAGGCGGGAAATTGCCAAAGTAAGTCTTGAAAGGCTTATCACCGACGGACGCATCCACCCTGCCCGTATCGAAGAAATCGTTACAAAGGTAACCAAGGATATTTCCCAGAAGATCTTCGAGGAAGGCGAAAAAGTACTTTTTGATCTGGGCATTCACAACATCAAACAGGATGCCATACGTTTACTTGGGCGGCTTTATTTCCGCACAAGCTACGGGCAGAACGTGCTTTACCATTCCAAGGAAGTCGCGGTTATCGCGGGAATGCTCGCGGCTGAAATAGGCGGCTGTAACCGGGAACTTGCAAAACGGGCCGCCCTGCTCCACGACATCGGCAAGGGCGTGGAATCCGACTCGGACCTTAACCACGCGGAAATCGGTATGGACATGGCCAGAAAACTGGGCGAAGATCCCAGGATCGTTAACGCGATCGGAAGCCACCACAATGATATTGAGCCAAACTGCATTGAATCGGTGCTGGTGCAAATTGCCGACGCGATTTCCGCCGCGAGGCCTGGCGCCAGGCGGGAAACCCTGGACAACTACATCAAGCGGCTTGAAAACCTCGAGGGCATTGCAACAGGCTTCATCGGCGTAGACAAAGCTTTTGCCATTCAGGCCGGCCGGGAACTCAGGATCATCGTCAACAACGAAACACTCAGTGACGAAAAGTCAAAAGAGCTGGCCAAGCAGATTGCGCAGAAAATCGAAACCGATCTCCGTTACCCAGGCCGCATAAAGGTAACAACCATCAGGGAGACCCGGGTTACCGAATACGCAAGGTAATGCAAACGTTACGTGCCATCATGATAGGCGACGTGGTCGGCGATCCGGGACTTGATATTCTGGAACGCCGGCTGCCCGCACTTATAAAGGAAAACTCCGCGGATTTTGTTGTGGTTAACGGAGAAAACGCCGCTGCGGGTTTTGGACTTACCGCTCCCCTTTTAAAGAAAATTTTCAATGCAGGAGCGGATGTTGTAACAAGCGGCAACCACATCTGGGAAAAGCGCGATTTCTGGCCCACCCTGGAAGCAGAACCGCGCGTCCTGCGGCCCATGAATTATCCAGGAAGCACCATTGAACCAACGGTCGGCAGAGGCTTTATACAGTTGGAAAAACCATCACCAGAAGGACAAGTTTCCTGGCTCGTCATTAATCTTCAGGGCAGAGAATTTATGACACCCATCGACTGCCCCTTTAAAACATTCGATACCTTTGAAGCAAGCCAGAATCAGGATAAAAAACCTCTAATCCTTGTTGATTTCCACGCCGAATCTTCCCGCGAAAAAGAATCCCTCGCCTATCACCTTGATGGCCGCGTCAGCGTAATAGCCGGAACCCACACCCACATACAAACCGCGGATGAACGCATCCTCCCCAAAGGAACCGCCTACATAACAGACCTCGGAATGACCGGAGTACTGGACGGGATAATCGGCATGGATACAAAAATATGTCTTGACCGCGTGAAGAGTCAGGTTCTTTACCGCATGGAAGCTGCCATCCCGGAATCAGATAAAAGCACAGCGGTTCAGGGAATTATCGCGGAGATCGATGCTGAAACGAGGAAAGCTGTTTCAGTTAGAAGGATAAATTAGTTAACGATTTTTCCTTGACGAATACCCTGGACAATATAATCACATACTCTGGTCTGCCACCCTTTTCCCATAGCTCGAAGTTTTTCCGCATCAGAGTTTGGAAGGCGGATCGAAACCACTACCTTCTTGTCTGTAGCAGGTGGCCGTCCATCCCGGTTTATGTATTCCTTGAAAGCCGCAAAGCCGCGTCCAATACGTTTCACCCGGCCAGTTGTAATGTCCTCATCTGTAATACCGGTTGGGAACGAAGGTATATCTTTTTTTTTCAGCTCTGCAAGTTTTTCAGGTGTCCATTCCTTCTTTATATCCTCCGAAGTCTTAGTGATTATTTTTCCCATAATGTTTCCCCCATTCTTTCTCATGTACCTTAAAAAGTGTTATCACTCGCACTTTACTGTCGCGAGGTGTCCAGCAAACACAAAGTTTAAGTTCCCCAACAATACCGTATGATAGATATCTGTCCTCTCCGTAATCTTTACGTTCGTCACGCTCAGTTACTACATCTGGATCAGATAATACAAATTGCGCAAGTTCGAAAGGCAGACCGCGTTCCAACAAATTACGTTGATTCTTTTCCAGATCGTATTCAATTTCTATCATCTCTAGCATCTATTGTTAATGTAATACATTTACAGTAAATTGTCAAGCGCTAAAACCCAGCGAATGACAAGAATAAAAAAACCTCACACGGGGGCGTTGAGAACACATAGGAAGAATATTATTAAATCCCCCTTTTCTCTACCTTTTTCTATCACTTTGAATATACAATTTACTGAGATCGTCAAGACATCTTGTAACTGCATCGGAAGCATTTGCTTTTACCGTTATACAATTCAATATCTATGATATAATAATAAATATAACTGCTTT
>Ga0123353_10008432_pt1 | contig 14073 bp, 5 predicted proteins | sample TergutLab28metaG_3_FD_92763 | JGI IMG/M metagenome (GOLD analysis project Ga0123353, IMG submission 92763) | Labiotermes labralis P3 segment gut microbial communities from Petit-Saut dam, French Guiana - Lab288 P3 | ecosystem: Host-associated > Arthropoda: Insects > Digestive system > Gut ... | reverse complement strand
CTCATGGTAGTCCAATAGACTGGACTAGCCTGAAGATGGAGGCAGGAAGTTTCTCAGAAATGTTAATTTTTACTTATCGCTGTAAACGCCGTCGTACTTCAGACTGCAATTTTCGCACCATCAATTAATCTGAAGTGTTTTGTTTTCCACTAAGCCCACAGCTCGGGGCGTGGAAAGGAATTCGCGTCGGTGTCCTCTTCTAGTCACAACAAGAGAAGCATTCAACATGGTGTGTGTAGATGATCTAATAACATTAAATTAATCCCCCACGTTACATAGAATTCGACGCAATTCAAGACCATTGTGTCCTCTGACAGTAAGTAACGATCCCTTGAATGTTTTGGAAGAAATCAGTGAAGCTACGGCAGTCAGTACAGCAGGTCTATCTGTCTAGAATTGACTGTATCCTTTAAAAGTATCAAATGTCGAAATTACGACGGAGCTCAACGTCAAAGTGACAATGAAGTAAGGAGGAAGTCATGTACATACTTAGTTTGGTTAATCTGTCATTTTCTCAAAATAGGAATGTTGAAATATATCTGAAGAAAATCTGTGCATTAAATTGCGATTTTTCCGGTAATGCTGACTTAGCAATTTGGTAAAGACAAAAGCCACACAATTCTAGAAGCCTCAACAGATAAATTTAAAAAGCTACATTTGCAGGCGGGAAACTTACACTATAGGAAAACAATACAAAATTTCCCTTTTTATCTTATTTGTCCAGTCTTTTCTTGAGTGTAGTTTACTTCATAAAACGTTTTATACTACAGCCATCGAAAAAAAATCGCAATAAAATGCTTTACATTTGTGTATCTCAGAGAGAAGACAGGGTTTTTGACTGATTCTTCTTTCAATTTAACAGCAATGAAAATCTGAAACTGCTGTCGAATGGAATAATGAATATATCTATACTCTCAGACGTGATGCCGTCTAGTTTGGTGAAAAATTAGGCCGTCTCGTTTAAACATGTCCTTCCTCCAATCCGTAATTTTCTACAAAAGTACGTGTGTACACTGTGTCATACAAATATATTGCAAAGCACTTCATGGTAACCTTGAGGACATTAAATATTGAATGGTTAAAATTATGTAAAAGAAGGTTGTTTAAATGCACATTCCGGCATATGCCCGATAAAACCTAGAAATAAGGCTACGTTACGTAGTGAAATCCGGAGCACCAAGCAAGTCAGCTGTTTAGAGCAGAGAGACTTTCGACTTTTGCCATAATTCGCTTTGACGCTGGGTGGCATTGACACTGTCAGTGCGATACAGCTCTACCTTTCCTTAATTAGAAAGTTAAAAACTTTTATCAGCAAGGGTGCAGGTGAAACTTGAGAAAAGAAAGTCACCACTCTCTCAACTGAGGGGCAGAAACTGAAAGTTTAGCCAGTAAAGCTTCACGCTGTTCAAGCTCGATATTTCACAGTACGGACTGCAAACATTGCAGGTAGCCAACCCGACCAAATATATCTGTTTTCTAATTTTCATATTTGTTTTACTCACCAATTCCTTAAAAAATCGATCTTCCAAGAGAACATGCACTCCTCAGTCAAAGGACTGCCCGTTATTAGGAACGAAATCGTTCATTACCACGCACCAAAAGGCCTACCACTAGACCCTGTCCTCAGTCAGCTGAATCCGGTCCCCAAAATCATAACCTGTTTCCATAACACCCACATTAATTTTTTAAAACTTGGTATACATTTCCATTTAATAGACATGCACTACATACATTTATTACCCACTAATTACATAAATATGAAGCAATGGTGGAATGATAATAACAGGAAAGGACCAAAGAATTTGGAGAAAAATTTCCACAGTGATATATTGTCCAATATTAATCCCACGCATACCGAGATCGAAACAGGGCCTCAGAGTTGATGGAGCAGCGAATAACTGTCGGAGCGATGCAACGCCCGAGACACTGTAGAACGAACGCGAATACAAAGACAGAATTGGTCAGAGGGAAACAAATAACACAATAGAACGAAAAATCACGTGACATTCATAACTCCAATACAGAAATGATAGCACTCCCCCCTACGGGCAAGCTACCGTAGAATGAGGTATGTTGACTGTACGAGCCTTGCGAATACCAACGAATTTGATTGATGATGCAGCTGTTTGAACATATAAACTTGTTAATCGACATCAGCATTAGACCAGCAAGTCAGACACACTCGTATTTTCTGCACTGAAAGTAGTCACATGGATCCACCCCCTTTTCGTCTCATTCGAGCCGTTCAGCTACCCCCTTCACCTTACTTCCCTATATTCTCCCCTGATCGACAGCCAATCTGTCAATACGAAAGTCGGTATTGAATATTCAAGTCTTCAAGGATGCCACTTAGCGCCACTGGTAACTCTTTACCTGTAGACACGGCGTAATATGTCAGAAGACGCATTTAATCGTGAACGCCGCCCTAAGTGCCATGAATCACGTAATTTATTTTTATCTTTCGATAAACTTCGTTAGCTACACGCGATTTGGGCTGGTTGATAAATGTTAGCGTTAGTTTGAGGAGAATACAGAGGGTAGCCTTGAAGGCCCTTAAAGACGCTACACATAAGACTTTTTTGTGGTCTCGGTTCAGGTTTTATTCACGCTGTGAAATTAGGCTGAAATAGGAGAATTAATAAAATTGGTGAGATTATTAGAATTACGGTGTTTTTGTAATGGTGTGCAACCATAATTCATGTATTAATATTATGTTGGACATTGTTCAATGACCTTGAATATAATTAAAATGTATGACTTTCCAAAATATAAACTAACATTTTATGGAAGTTCTTGGTTGTCATTACACACGCAGATTTTCTGTTGTTTAATTTTTAAAACCTTTTTAATCGTGAAAATACGGATAGAAGCCAGACTTTGGGGACGGTGCAAGACACAACCCACTAGACCCCTTCCGTACGTACGACACACCCATTCAAAGGGAATATTTGTCAATAATCGAAAGGCTGAGCATATTATGTACGGGATACTTCAGCTCAGATAATGTTGGAGATGCACATAAAAGCCAAACGATGCCAACTGGAACTTAAACTCAAAAACATGAGCTGGCTAATAAACGCACGCTCACAGCTATCCCTAGGCAGCAAACTAACCTACACAAGGCAATACTGCGACCCATCTGGACATACGGGATAAAGCTATGGGGATGCAGCAAGCCATCCAACACCAAGATCCTCCAAACATTCCAGTCAAAAATGCTCAGAACAATTAGAAGCACACCCTGTCCAACCAAACCTTTGCACAGTGACTTCGAAATCCCGTACGTAACGAAAGAGGTTAGAATCAACGCCAACAAATACAAAAATCGCAGCACTGAGCACAGCAATCAACTGATCAGAGCTCTCTGCAACCCCTCAGTCGACAGACGACTCAAACGATTATGGCCGGAAGACTTAGCTCAATAGCACAAATCCAGTGAACCACTGATGGATGGTGCCTGCCTCACGACCTTTTCTCACCTCACTCTTACTAATTACACTATCTAACTGAGTAGATTGTAATTTGCGATATACAATAAAAAAATTCATTGGACCCTGCAGTTGATTGCTCTTCAAGACCCAGCCTCTTATTCAAGCCTTTCCGATCTAAATCTTTGAAATCCACTTCAATAGTTTCTTCCCATCTATGTCTAAGTTTTCCAAGCGATGTTTATCCTTCACATTTTCTAACCAAGCACTTCAATGTACTTCTCTTCTTCCAGCAAAATATTAACCAATAAAATACTACCACTACAGGACATATGTGTGACTTAGTGATAGGTTTCCTGAAGGTGCATCAGTGCTCAGGTAATTGGTAAGTTAAGAAAATAGAGAGACACTACAGTACATAATCAAAGTTCTAAAAATAGAACTAGATTTTGGCGTACAGGTGACCGTGCATCGAGATAAATTCTTATAATAAAACCAACCAGATGCAATAATTTCTCAAATTTATTTTTGGAATAAAATTCTACGTGTTTCGGAAAGTTCCTCTGTCCACCATCAGGAGTTTTTCACTGTACACACAGCAAACCTGTATAACATATACCATTGCTGTGTGTACAGTTATAAACTCCTGTATAACATATACCATTGCTGTGTGTAGTTATAAACTTCTGATGGTGGACAGAGGAACTGTCCGAAACACGTAGAGTTTTATTCCAAAAATAAATTTGAAAAATTAATGCATCTATTTGGTTTTATTATAAGAATGGAACTAGATGTTCAGTGCAGGATATGTAATTTCTTGATCCATTCAGCAACAAACGGAATACTCCGTTGATGTCAGAATTATCCTATGTACAAATTACCTTTTGTAGATACTGCTCTTACATGTGCCAGGGCGCCCGAAGAAAGCTACCCAAACAAATAATTTTGAACCGGAACCGTAAAATTTGTTATGTATTCAGTTTCATCCCTCTTACAAAACAGGTGTCGTATTCATGGCCTTGTAGGTCATGAGGAAAAGAGATAGTTACTGCAAAAATATATAGACCGTCCGTGGTCCTGGACGTGACATTACTTTTGCGTAATATCTGTCGCTCTGTTGGCATTTCAGGACGGTACTTGCCTGCAGAAATTTTCCAAAAACTGACCACAGTCACATATTCTCATTTAGAACCTTCATCCCATTCTTATGAAAATCACTCCCCTGTCCTTCGAAATGAAAATTTCGTTGTAAGTAAAACTTTGGGGATTTCAGTCTTCTGGTATGTGAAGTTCTGTCAGTGGGTGTGTGGTTACCGACACGCTTCAAGGAAATTATTGCCTTTATCTTCAAGAGTCAGGCAAAAGGTTTTTTCTCCAGAACGTCGGGTCTCACTCCCCAAACGACTCAGGGTCACATCTCAGAAGGCTGTATTTCGCTATTACACTGTTGTCCAGACCTCAAAACTCACAACTGCAGTCCTGCTAATTGAAAAAATTTGAAGTTCCATTCGTAGCTGTCTTTCATCAGGTAACTGGAAGCACAGCCTACTTGTGTGGCCGACATCATTAATGCAATAAAAGTTGTCAAAAGCAGTCATTATTTTCACGGGGGAAAAAGTGGAATAGGGCGGTTTTTAAAAGAGGTTTTAAATTAAACGTATTCACGGGGCACACCGGAAAGGGGATATACCTTTAATGTGGGGAGGTGGAGAATGGAATTAATTTACATTTCAAAATCTACAAGAAAAGCAAAGACGGGTGAGAAAACTGATAAACAACAAAGAAAAATATGTAATTGAGGAAATGTCTAGCAAGGATTTAAACAGCTGGATTAAGACTGCGGAGTCGACAAACGTTGATAGGTTGCAATACAACGTAATTCGGAAAAACAAATGGGAAATATAACACAAGGAGCAGAAGTGGGGAAAGAATGATTTGATGTTTCGAATGTGTATTAGAACGGGACATACACCACAACACCACACTGGAGGTCTAGTCCAGGGAACCTGGTGTTAGCAGTCTCATCCCGGGGCAATATGGAACTGAAACTAAACTAATAAACATTATTTTACATTATTTTTATAGTCATTATTTTAAACTGAGTTTATTAAGAAAACTTATCCGTTCATATTTCTTAATAGGGTGAAGATAACACCACTGATATATCATAATATACATATATGACACGAACATGAGTTAAAAAAATGTCGCAAGATATTGCCGTAGAAACATTGGCGTTTATGTGTCTACATAAGCGCTTATGTGTCTACAGCAGTCTCATTTATTTTCTACTACAAACCACGTGGTTTTTTTATTTTATATTATGGCATTACAGCTACCTGTTGTAGAAACATATGTAATGTATTGTGAAAACATAGGAGGAGTAATGGCTCTGGAACAAAATTAAACATCAATTATGCATTTCTTTAGTTTAAGTGCTGAGGTTACAGTTTGATTGTGACAAAAGACGTCATTACAACTTACAAAGTAGTAAGAGCTATTCAGAGAAGGCCAAGTTAGGAACCATACAGAAATCACGTTTAAAAAGTAGTTCATCGAAAAAGGATGCACTTATTTGTGCTGTGTTTTGTAATTAATATTCTTAGTCAAACATACGAAATATTCAGTAGGATTCACTAGAGATTTTACACCGTAATTATCAAAAACTTTTTTGAAATGTTATTTATTTAGAACAACATTTATTGCGTTTTTCTTCTGTTGCAAAATTTAAACTTTACTTTGTATCACGCTTCACTCATATATTGGTTGTTGGATTTTGAAGTTCAGGTGACCGTGCATTGTGACACATTCTTATAATAAAACCAACTAGATGCACTAATTTCTCAAATTTACTTTTGGAATAAAACTCCACGTGTTTCGGACAGTTCCTCTGTCCATCATCAGGAGTTCTTCACTGTACACACAGCAATAGTAGATGTCATATAGTTTTGCTGACAGCTTGCGAGCAGGATCAGGATGGAACCAGCTCCGCGGTGTCGTCCTGATCCTGCTCGCAAGCTGTCAGCAAACCTGTTTGACATATACCATTGTTGTGTGCACAGTGAAGAACTCCTGATGATGGACAGAGGAACTGTCCGAAACATGTGGAGTTTTATTCCAAAAATAAATGAGAGAAATTAGTTCATCTAGTTGGTTTTATTATAAGAATATAAGAACTGGTTGTTGGATTTGCATTATAAAACTGGTTGTCTTTCTTGTAACTGCTTCTATATGGCAAAATTACTTTGAATGATAGGTCGAATGTCTTCTTTACAGTTTCTGTCTCCTTGCTGCCCGTGTAAGACGACATAACAGAAGAATTTTACGAGAAAATAAAATTTTCAGGTATTAAAATGAAATATATAGCGGCAATACTTTATCTATCCGGTAACTGCGCTAAGTACTCCTCGTCGGCTCGCTTAACTCATAACACCCAGTAGAATTTCAACACGAAATAAACGTGACATTTGACGCGCGCCTTCAGGCAGATGGAAATTATTTCTAACACGTTCTTTCGAGATGACGAACAAAACCAAACAATAAATGCAATGCATTGAATTATGTAACATAAAGAACGAGCCACGGCAAACTGGAATAGCTGTAAGCACTTCACTGTCTGCCGGTAGGCAGCAGGCAGGCGAAACCGCCTGAGTGGATGCGTGTTATCATATTAGATATTGTTCCTGAATTATCAAACTCCATACATAGTTCTACTGTTGGAGAAATATTTTATTTCATAATATTTTTTAGTCTCGTATGTTTATTTGAATGCATTCACCGCCATTGTAACATACTGTGCCTGTAAAGAGGAAATGATCCCGCGTCATTCGAGCTGAGATTTTGAAACTTAGAATCAGAGACTCATTCCAGTATCTGAACACACCTCACAACTAATTGTGATTTTGTAACGTGAAATCCGTAGGGTTCCTGACTTACTTTTACATCTTACAAAGTATTTTAACACATTATTTAAATATGATTTTGCACATCAGGTTCAAGTAATAAGAATGTTTTTCATAAGTATAAAAATGTGAGGCTAAAAGCTTTTCTGGAAATGCAACCATTAGTTAAAGACTGCGTTGCAAATGTAAAATACATTCTCTGACCTAAAGGGTAAAAACATGGAGGTACAACATAAACGCTACTTGCGTGATGAGACTTTGATAATACGGATTCTTTGCCATTTAAAATATAGGCTGGGATGTATTGTGCAAAGTAAGTATCGGGAGAACAGTTTAATGAAGACAGTACTTGTGGATATGCGTATGCATGAAATAATTATCATTAAAAATCATACGGCGTAAAGGTAAAACTTCACCCTAGAAGAGGCCATGAGGGTTCAGAGCCGAAATAGAAGTAGAGAATAGCTGTATTCCTTCATTAACATCGGCGCTGTAGGGCCGATCGTTCATCCAGAAGATTCCTATCGTGTGTGTGTGTGTGTGTGTGTTGGAGTTTGATCAGATGGAACAATAACCCACTACACCTACAATGAGTAAGTAGAAGAGGTCAGATTAAGATTGAAAGCTATCGTATGGTGTAGAGATTACAATTATGAAACTGGAATTATGTAACTTATATTAATAAATAATTGATAAATGCAACCACAATACAGAATAAAAGACAGCTGAAGGGATGTGATGGAGTCCAAACGGGAGTCAGTCATTAATGTATTGTTTAAGAAACTGAGCATTTATACTTAGGCATAAGCATTCCCAAAAAGCCGTTCTTAGCGGCTTCATGCAAAACATCTGCAAGCGATGCACTAATAGTATCACGTTTATTGATTGCTGAAAAATATTTAAGTAATTTTTTAAGTTATTTGTGCTGAAGTAGGCCGAATAAAATTTCAGAAAGAGAGCATGGACCTATTTTCATTCATGACTCTTAATATTGTAGAGTTACGTCATCTAATAAAATATAAAATATTTCGTAAATATTGAGAATGTATGGAAAATAAAGACAAAAGTTACATATCACCACTAATTAAATTCATTTCTGCCAATCTACAGAAGCGGTGATGCATGGTTTATATATTAAATATCTGATAAGAATTCTTGCAATTTAGGTAACTTGAAAAGATGAAGGTTGTCTGTAGGGCTCATATCGACGAAGCGAGAACTATTACGATTTGATTCACACACAAAAAGTTAAAATCATACACATATCTCTATATCTAAATGTGAATTTCTTTTACTGTATAAAGCTTTTTAATATTACCTCCATGGTTTTCCTCTTTAGCGTTTACCTTGTTGTCAAAACAGATTAAAAGTATTTTATATAGTCTTTGGTTTCTGTGCATATATTAAATATATTTACTTATAAACTATTACGTAATTGCCAAAATATTGATAAATGAAAGGAATGTATTTCCATTTCTCTAGGCGCTATGCACCTTAATATATACAAGGGGTAAAAGAGGCATTTTCACCTCGTTTTACATTCTCCAAATAATGCAGACGAAATGAAAGTTTACATCCAAGAGACTAGACAATGATACTGTCAATAATAATAGTAAAATAAAGGTCAATAAATTCTGTAAATTTTAACAACATTTCCAGTCGTTTTAAAGGTTTGTTAAAACTACATGCTTTTCTGAATTCTGATCATTTAGCTTGACGTTATCTTCACGCACAACGTTGACTTTAAGCAAAGATCATGTCCACTAAGATAGATATTTAGATTCCGAAAGAAGAGAAACAAATAATCGTATCCTTGAACGTGTGGCCATAGCTTTCTCAGACGTACAGTTTACATGAAGATTTGAAAAAAAACTATATTAGATGCTTCTGTTCATAAGCACGATCTCACAAATTTTACACGTCTAGCGGAGAAACCACAATTCGTAGAGGAAAAAAAAGAATGGCGACCCATTTTTAAATAGCCAAGCTTCCTCAGTTTACTTCAGCAAATCCTTTTGTGCTATGAATCATTTCAACTGATCAATGACTCGTCCACGTCTACAATAAAACACTGAAACAGGCATAAAATGTCTGCACTTCAAAGATTCTCTTACACTTCCCTTCCCTTCCCTTGAGCTTTAAAGTACCTCGATTTCATTTTATAGACATTTCCTTCCTTATACTAAAATCCAATCAGCATCTGATTTGTTAGGTTCCAAAATTCTCGTTTTTCCACTTGTATATTCATTATCACACAGTATTGCGAATATATGGATACCCTGTAGGGCCAAATACTTGAAGTAGTTTTAGTTGACAAATACATAGATCCTATCATGTTTACTTTTGTATACAACGTATTTTTTTTAGACTTTCCACTGTTCAGCCACATATCCACTCACAGATATTCACACGAAACCCATGAATCAAAGAAAGTAGACAAAGGCAAGAAACATAATTTATCTGTAAGTAAAATAAACGAATGGAAGTTTATGTATACTACGCTGCAAATTTTACGGCTGTTTGAAAACTGAAGAAGATTTATAACAGGTAAACTGATTTTATCACATGAAGTGCAATCAGGGGAGTGCGTTTCCCTTTAATGTAATCCGTTTTAGGGTACCATACAAATCGCTCGAAGAAGATGAACTGAGTCTACCAGCACACCTCGTTTCACTGCGAAATCAGCAACACACTCGGTAATAATAATAATAATAATAATAATAATGCCGTAATTCTGTATATGGGATGTGCACTGCAGAAAGCTTGGTGTTGGCAGGCACATCATTGAATTTCTGTAATGTGACAATAATTATTTTTATGTTATTTCTTATTATTATATTTAATTGTCCAAATGGAAATGACAGAATTACAGTAATATGTTTTTATAGAAGTGGGAAGTTTGTTGTAATTTTTATTTGAAGCTAAAATATCTTGGGTTCGAGACCAGACTTTATAAAACTAGTGATTTTCTTAGAATGGTACCTGGCTACTTGCGTAACATTTAAAATTATTTATTTCAGTCAGGTGAATTTTCCAGGACTGTCAATGTTTGTGGCATGTACGTCACTGCAGGGATCAGTAACTCAGAAAACCAATCGAGTTTTGTGAACTCCTTACTTCTGCTTACATTTTCATATTTAAGGTGTTTACTGTCACTCAAGGACACGGCTTCAGATTTCTTATTTCTGTTCATTCAACTTCTACCTTGTTCAAACGATTGGTACAAACATAAGTATGGAAACTTACTTATAATTTAATTATTGCACAATTAAATAATTATTATAACATATTAACTATTAAATGTATTTTACATAATTCACTCATAGAGACATTAACTAAAGCATGCTGTAAACAGTATTACGGAACTTGAAAGAGCTAACTTAGGAAACAATGAAAACCAAGGTGACGTAATAAAAAACTGTCCGTGCTCATAAAAGACCTTTTAATTAATGTGACATTCAGAGGAACGTGCATCGTGATACATTCTTATAATAAAACAAATGAGGAACAATAATTTTTCAAATTCACTTTTGGAATAGGGCTCTACATATTTCGGACAGTATCTCTGTCCATCAGTACTGTACAAACAGCAATAGGTCCAGGTCATACAGGTCATGCTGACTGCTTGCTAGCAAGCAGTCAGCATGACCTGTATGACCTATACGTATTGTTGTGTGTAAAGTGCTAGACTGCTGATGATGGACAGAGGAACTGTCCGAAACATGTAGAGTCCTATTCCAAAAATAAATTTGAGAAATTATTGCATATCGTTGGTTTTATTATAAGAATACCTTTTAATTACTTTAATAAAAATGGGACCTTTGCTAATAATGTGAAACCGAATAATATGGACAAACATCAATGCTAAATAGACATACACGTATACTATACCAATGGATAATTGAACCTTTCATCGGTTCATTAAAAGTGTGTATAAGGAACACATTGTGTTCAAATACCTTTCTATGACCCGATAATCTAGAGTTCTGTCCTTTCCTTGGGCCAAGAATTTCGGTACATATAAAAGGTGTGTATGTTCATAGTATGTAACTTAACGACTCTGTATTAATTACGGAGATTATTTAGTGGCAATGATAGGAATATATTTGACGTTCAGGTGACAGTGCATCGTGATACATTCTTGTAATAAAACCAACTAGATGCGCTAATTTCTCAAATTTTTTTTTGGAATAAAACTATATGTTTCGGACAGTTACTTTGTCCATCATCAAGAGTTCTTCACTGTACACACAGCAATGGTATATGTCTTAGAGGTTTGCTGACAGCTTGAGCAAACTTTTATGACACATAACATTGCTGTGTGTACAGTGCACAACTCCTGATGATGGACAGAGGAACTGTCCGAAACATATAGTTTTATTCCAAAAATAAATTTGAGAAATTATTGCATCTAGTTGCTTTTATTTTAAGATAGGAATGTAATTACAAAAACCGAAAAACGCATTCGATGAAATTGAAGGATTGAGTAGCAAGCAGCCGTGACATAATTTAACGTATTATCTAGACAGTCGCCTCGAGGGACTGAACAAAATCACGAGAAATCTCATTTATGATGGTTTACCGACTGAGATTCAAGAAGAAAACCTTCTAAACAAAAAATAGAATTGTCAGTTACGCCGTGTTTTTCAGTGACATATTTCATTCAGAAAATCAGAATCAGAGATTAAGAATACTTATCGGTAGGTTTATTATACCAACTGATGGGACGTTATGATAAGAAATTTCTAACTGCGGAGACCTGGCCTCGAATTTACAGCAGTCCGTGGGGTATATTATAAAAAAAATTGGAATTAAGAAACATTCCGATCAATAATTCAACATTCCCGTGTCAGTTACAAACACACCAACACGCTAATTCCTTAGGTTTTCATCTACCGTCCACGATGCAGTGGTTTTCATATCCTCAATATCTTTGGAACTATTATAATGAAACGTGAATTTGGCAGAACGTATGTAAGTCGTAATTCATTATTCGGGTAAAAAATGAAATAAATATTTTTAGAACACAAAATTGAACAGATTAACTGAAAAATTTGCGCGCGTTTATGAAAAACGATTTTATTATTGGTTATATAAAATTAACTGCCAATTATGCACACAAATAAGAAGGCAATTTAAAAAAGTAACTAAGAATTATCTAAAGTACATATGTTAATTTACTTACAAAGGAAATGTGTTTGGGTCTCTCCCAGAAGTATCCAACGTACCGCACGTTAAATACCACCGGTTTATATGCTGAGAGCATCACAAGCTGCAAGAGCAGAACACAGATGACGCTATTTATTTCATGATTTACGTATGTTTACACTTAAGCAACTCCAGAGATGTGAATGCCGTGTTATCTGTGTCGCTTTCTATCGAACAGAAGACTTTATACTATTCTTTGTGGAATCTGTAGAAAACCAGTGACACAGGAAAATGCAAATACAACTTTTCATTTAATTAAGCACAATGTCATGAAGAAGATGGCGATATAATTATGACTCCGAGCGTTCAAAAGTTCTGTCCAAGCAGGGACTAAATGGTCAGCTTGAAGGTTTGGCCGTTTCACACACGGATGAATAGTTTCTGGTGCCCTTTCTGTGGGACGCTAAACTGACCCCATACTCAGCACAGGTGAAGAGGAAAACAGCCAGTCTCTGTCCTTGTCAGGAATGGAACTTCTGTCTTCCAGGCACTACAATCAAATATACTGTCCGTCTAATTACTCTGCACTGTACGTACGGTTCAACTCCTGCCTCAGAGAGTATAGGCTGTTTCCAGTATACAGGTCAATCGGTGGGAAGTGTTTATTTTTATGGGCGTACGGAAGATGTAATTACACTATGAGGAAAATTTTCATTTTTAATGTTTATCCTGCATGTGCCTGTGGTTAGCACTGCGTTTTAAAGGGCTAAAGGAAATACACCTTTCTTTCGTTGTTGTTGGCCTGTTGTGTGTGTGTGTGAGTCGAAATGGTATTTCGATGCGCTCGTTTACTACAACGGCGAGTACATTTAATTTCTGAACGCACTTAAATTTCACTGATTCCAAGTTCTGCATTGCGCCATTAGCCGCTGAGTCAGTGCGTAGTGAAGGGAATAATGAAATAATAATAAAAATAATAGTAGTAGTAGTAATAATATAAATAAAAACAATAATGTTACTGTTAGTGCTACTAGTGTATAGTTGTCAAAATTTGGGGTAGCAAAAATAAAAGTTTCCTCTGAGTATGTTTTGCTGTGATAAAATTCTCTCTATTCCACGTAGGGTAGAAGCCAGTGCGGCCCAGTGCCTACCGTCTTTTGTAGACATCTGGTAGAAAACCACTGAAAAGACATCGCCCTATCGCAAGCCTCCTATGTCTCCCTGACAACATAAACAAAAAAATAAAAAAAGGCAGACGACCGATATATGAGCTGGATTTATCTTTGGTGCCACTGTTTTGCCGATAGATGACTATACACAAAGTCCTGCATTCGACATATCTTTTTTTCAAAACACAAAATTTATAAGTAAACAAAATGGGTTCATGTACTGCTTCAACAGACTTACGGATACAAAAGAACCAATTAAACGGTATTGAAAAACGCACCGTTGTGTTGCCTTATTTTACTTGTTTTGAATTTCGCATCGCAGGTACTGTCACGTTCTCGGCTGTGATGTGCAGTGTGTCCCTTTAATTGTTATTAAGGCGGAGAGTGTATAAGAGCGCCTTTTTCAACGTACGGGCTGCATTAGTG
>Ga0123353_10008430_pt1 | contig 14073 bp, 8 predicted proteins | sample TergutLab28metaG_3_FD_92763 | JGI IMG/M metagenome (GOLD analysis project Ga0123353, IMG submission 92763) | Labiotermes labralis P3 segment gut microbial communities from Petit-Saut dam, French Guiana - Lab288 P3 | ecosystem: Host-associated > Arthropoda: Insects > Digestive system > Gut ... | reverse complement strand
CGATATAGTAAAATACTTATCTAGGTGTGTATCACTTACTATCCTCTTCCGATTTAGAAACAAAAATACAAAATCTGTTGAAAAATCGGATCCAATTTTTTCGCCGGCAAAGATACGAGGTGTTAAATGTGAATAACCCCGTGCAAGGCGATAGCCGCAGCTCGGGGTTATTCAATATTACACACCTCGATGTGTTGTTTTAATACTTTGAATATTAACGTGTTAATTTTTAGGAGTGCCCTAATTAAGTATCGTCCCTGCGACTTAGGCTACTATGTGCGTGCTATTCCTGCTCCGTAGATTAAAATCTACGGTTAATAAAGTGTTGTCCCTGCGGGACAATCAACTGACTTGCCGAACTGAACTGAAATTATGTGGGGATATTTTCAATAAGTAAATTATTATACTTTCGCGGAAGATTATACGGTAATATTCAAATATGAAGCACTTTCTCCCCATCACAAAAAAAGAACTCGACTATCTAAGGTGGGATTATGTAGATGTAATTCTCATTACGGGAGATGCTTACGTTGATCATCCCTCTTTTGGTGCGGCGGTAATTGGGCGATTGCTTCAGCGCGAGGGGCTGCGCGTAGCCATGCTGCCGCAACCCAACTGGCAGGACGATTTGCGCGATTTCAAAAAACTCGGAACACCTCGCTATTTCTTCGGAATTACCGCCGGAAATATGGATTCTATGGTGAATCACTACACCGCCTTCAACCGCTTGCGCAGCGACGATGCCTATACTGCCGGAAATCAAGCCGGTTTTCGCCCTGATTATGCTACCATAGTCTATTCTAAAATTGTAAAAGATTTATATCCAAATGTTCCTGTAATTATTGGCGGTGTGGAAGCCTCCATGCGCCGGTTCTCTCACTACGACTTTTGGAGCGATAGCTTCAAACCTTCCATTTTGATAGAGAGCAGCGCAGATTTCTTAGTGTATGGCATGGCTGAAAAACCGATGAAAAAAATTGCACAGTTGATTAAAAACAATCAATTTAACAAAGAAAATGTACAAAAAATCCCACAAATTGCGTATATCTCTGATAGTTATCAACCCGATCCAAATCAAGAGTTAGTATTACTTCCTTTTGAAAAAGAATTGGAAAACAAAAAAAACTACGCTAAAAATTTCTGCGCATTTGAGAGAGAATCAAACAAAAAAATACAACGTACCATTACTCAGAAGTATGGAGATAGGGTTTTGGTACAAAACCCGCCATATCCTGTGTTAACCTCCGAAGAGTTAGATGATTTTGCCTTTTTTGATGAGATGATCTACGCGCCTCATCCCAAGTATTTGAAAAGGGGTGAGATACCTGCGTGGGAGATGATTAAAAACTCTATCACCATTCATCGGGGTTGTTTTGGAGGGTGTTCGTTTTGCGCCATTTCCGCACATCAGGGAAAGCATATCGCCTCCCGAAGCGAAGCCTCTATTTTAAAAGAAGTGAAACACTTAACCGAGCAACCTTACTTTAAAGGACACATCAGCGATTTGGGAGCCCCTTCCGCCAACATGTATCAAATGAAAGGAGAAAACGAAAAATATTGCACCGATTGCCACCGCTACTCCTGCATTTTCCCCTCTATTTGCAAAAACCTGAACCGCAATCACAAACCGCTACTAAGGGTCTATCATTCAGTGTTGCAAGTGAAAGGCGTTAAGCAAGTTACAATAGGGAGTGGAATTCGGTATGATATGTTGCTTACCGATGATGAAAAGTTAGACAAAAAATATGGATTAACGGCTTATTTTGAAGAGGTTGTAAAGCATCACGTGTCCGGTCGCTTGAAAGTGGCGCCGGAGCATACAGTTCCACATGTTTTGCAAACCATGCGAAAACCCAATTTCGATACTTTTTTGCAATTTTACGATAAATTTCTGCAATTGAGCAAAAAAAACAACAAAAACCAACAACTAATTCCCTACTTTATCTCGGGCCACCCCAACTGCACTATTTTAGACATGAAGCAACTCAGCAGGGATGTTGCCAAAAAACGTTTGATAACTGAGCAGGCGCAAGGGTTTACCCCAACCCCGATGACCTATTCTACCGCCATCTATTATCTTGGATTTGATCCTTATACAGGAAAAGCGGTATATTGCGCCAAAAGCTTTGAGGAGAAGAAAGGGCAGAGTAAATTCTTTACTTAGACTTCTTTACGAACGCCTTATAAATCAAATAGAAGCCAAACAGCACAGCCATCCCGAAAATAACATAGGATATTTCGCTGCTGTACCGGTGAATAATATCTTGTTGTCCGTGTGCAAAATAACCCAGTAAAGCGAGGGCGACATTCCAAATACCTGCCCCCAAAGCGGTGTATAGTATAAAAGGTTTCAGTCTCATTTTTGCCAAACCGGCAGGGACTGAAATAACCTGACGGATCCCCGGAATAAGTCTGCCAATGAAAGTAGAGATACTCCCATTCTTTACAAAATAGTTTTCCGCCTTTTGTATTTTTTTGGCGTCTAAGAAACAGAGTTTTCCCACTTTAGTTTCCACAAACCAATAAATGACGGGGCGTCCCACCCACAATGCAAAAAAATAGTTGATCACTGCTCCCAACAAAGCGCCAAGGGTAGCAAAAATAACCACTAATGTGATATTAATAAATTTAGAATCTGTTACATGCAAACTTTTATTTTCCGGATTGCAGGCTTGAAACGCTGCCGGTGGCACCACCACTTCTGATGGAAAAGGAATAAAGCAAGAGCTCTCTACCGTCATCAATGCAGCAACCGAAAAGTAATTCAAATTCTGTGTATAAGCAGAAAATATGCGAACTATAAACGGTTGTTTTTTTTCCGCTGCAGAAAGAGAGTCGCTATTATTTTGTGCCGATAAAAAAAAGAAGCAAAATGTAAAAAAAGAGAAAAGGAGCAGTTTTCTATTCATTAATATTGATATTTAATATTTAAAGTTTAAGAAGTTAAGAAGTTAGGAAGTTAGGAAGTTAAGAAGTGAATCATCTAATTATCCATTCATAAAAAGCAGAAACTCCTCATTATTTTTTGTTTTCTCCATTTTGTCTTTAATAAACTCCATCGCTTCAATGGTATTCATATCGGCGAGGTGATTTCGAAGCACCCATACCCGTTGCAGGGTTTCGGTAGTTTGCAGGAGGTCGTCGCGGCGGGTGCTGGAAGCCACGATGTCCACTGCGGGATAGATTCGTTTGTTGGAGAGTCGTCTATCTAATTGGAGTTCCATATTACCGGTTCCTTTAAATTCTTCGAATATGACCTCATCCATGCGGGATCCTGTTTCTGTTAAGGCAGTAGAGATAATGGTAAGTGAGCCACCGTTTTCAATATTTCTGGCAGCGCCGAAGAAACGTTTGGGTTTTTGCAGAGCGTTTGCTTCTACACCGCCGGAGAGCACTTTTCCTGAAGCGGGCGCCATTGTATTGAAAGCGCGCGCCAAACGGGTAATGGAGTCTAATAAAATGCAAACATCGTGTCCACACTCTACCAATCGTTTTGCTTTTTCTAAGATAATATTGGCAATTTTCACGTGGCGTTCTGCCGGTTCGTCAAAAGTGGAAGAGATCACTTCAGCCCTTACACTGCGTTGCATGTCAGTAACCTCTTCTGGGCGTTCGTCAATCAATAAAATAATCAGATAGATTTCGGGATGATTAGCAGAAATAGCGTTAGCGATCTCTTTAAGTAGTACTGTTTTACCTGTTTTTGGCTGGGCAACAATCAGTCCGCGCTGTCCTTTTCCGATAGGGGAAAAAAGATCAATTACTCGTGTACAGATATTGGAGCCGGTGTGACCGGTAAGCCTAATTTTTTCATCTGGGAACATGGGCGTTAGATAGTCGAAAGGCACTCTGTCGCGAATCTCTTCGGGTAGTTTCCCGTTAATACGTTCAATTTTAGTAAGCGGAAAGAATTTCTCCCCATTCTTTGGAGGGCGAATGACCCCTTGAATAGTATCCCCACCTTTTAATCCAAAGTATTTTATTTGAGAATGAGACACATACACATCATCGGGAGAGGGCAAGTAGTTATAGTCGGAGGAGCGCAAAAATCCACATTGATCATTAGAGATCTCCAACACTCCTTCCGCCAACACGCTACCGTCAAATTCCGAATCGGCAACCAAGTTCCACCACTCATCTTGTTGTGAGAGCATATCATCTTTCTTCTGAAACGCAGGAAATGTACTTTCCTCTGCTACAGAATCCTGAATGTTATTCAACTGATATTCAATACCGGGTGCAATCGTTATCTCATCTTCATCCTCATCTTCTTCCTCTTCATTATTGATTTCTTGTTCTGAAAGTGAGCTAGAATCTTCAATTTCTTCTTCTTCAGTATGATCATCCAAAAAAGAATCATCACTGAGCATTAAATCGTTAATAAGCGCAATATCAAGCGTTTTTTCAATGCTCTTTTCTTTGCTATCTATTATTTCATCTCCAACAAGAGTTTCATTTTCAAGAGATATTTCTTCCGGAAAAGTAAATGTTACCAAAGGTTGTTTCGCAATTTCCGGTGTTTTCTTTTTTCTGCCCCTCTTTTTCTTAGTGTTCGGCACTTCGCCATTTGTAATTTTTGTTTCGTTAGAGGTTGCAACAGGTGTTCTTTCGACGTATGAAATACGTTTGCGTTTGCGATTACCTTTTTGAGGAGTTTCCATAAAAATAAATAATTGTGAAAAAAATGTGTATGAAAAATGTGTATGAAACTTTTTGTAAATACCTGATGAGGCAATTTGGATCAGGATTTTTTTGTGCGGCAAAAATATATTTTTTTTAAAACGCCAATTAAATAGAAATTAATTTTAAAAAATCTATTTTTGCCACCTTAAAAAAACGTATGTTTCGCACTGTTTTGTTCTTTCTATTCTTAACGTTATCTCCTTTGCTCCACGCAGGCAATCATGATAAACAAGATACATTTCGTGCCGATGAGTATATTATGGAGCATATTGTGGACAGCTACGGTTGGCACATTGTTACCTTTAATAACAAAGAGATCTCTATCCCTCTGCCTATCATTCTACTGAACTATGGAAAACCGATCTGCTTTATGTCTTCCAAATTTCATCATGGAACAGAGTCCTATAAAGGATATGCCTTAGGTTTTACTAAAGATACCAAGGGAAAAATTGTGAAACTGCAAGGCGAGGATGCTCTTTTTACCGGTAGATTAGAGGAAGAAAAAAAATATGAATGGAATACCGCCTTTTTAGACATCTCTATTTCCAAGAATGTATGCGCTTTATTGGTAAGCGTTGTTCTTTTGTGCTGGATATTCTTATCGGTAGCCAAAACTTACAAACGAAATCCCAACAAAGCGCCCAAAGGTTTTCAAGGTATAATAGAGGTTGTAATTCTTTTTGTGAGAGATGAAATTGCAATTCCCTTAATTGGAAAACACAAGTACCATAAATTTTTCCCTTACCTGCTCACACTCTTTTTCTTTATATTGTTGAACAATCTAATGGGGTTAATTCCACTATTTCCGGGTGGCGCCAATGTTACGGGAAATATTGCTATCACGATGACATTAGCGCTGATTACTTTTTTTACCGTTTCCTTTTCTGCCAATAAAAACTACTGGATGCACCTTGTTAACCCTCCCGGAGTGCCGTGGTGGCTTAAGTTTCCCCTCCCGCTAATGCCGCTCATTGAGTTGGTGGGCGTAATCACAAAGCCTTTTGTATTGATGATTCGTCTCTTCGCTAACCTAACTGCCGGACATATCATTATTCTCGGATTTCTCGGATTGATTTTTATTTTTGGATCCATGACCCCTGTAGCAGGCTTTTTAATCTCTCCGGTTTCAATCTTCTTCTATATCTTTATGGGTGCTTTAGAATTGTTGGTAGCATTCATTCAAGCATTTATATTCACCCTCCTTACCGCACTTTATATTGGAATGGCAATAGAGGAAGCACACTGATGATAATTGATAATTGATAATTGAGAATTAACAATTAATAATTAAGAGAATAGAAAAACCTTAAATCTTAAACCTTAAATTTTTAAATCAAATAAAGTATGACAACAATGACCTTATTACAAGCTGCTGCCGATGCAGGCGCAGCATTAGGAAAAATGGGCGCCGGAATTGGCGCCGGAATAGCTACTATTGGTGCCGGAATCGGTATCGGGCAAATCGGGAAAGCCTCCGTAGAATCTATCGCGCGGCAACCAGAAGCTACAGGAGATATCAGAACCTCCATGCTGCTTACGGCTGCTTTTGTGGAAGGGGTTGCCCTCTTCGGAATTGTAATTTGTCTTCTCATTGCCATCGGATAGCAGGTAAAAAACAAGTAAGACTGATTACGCACGAATGAATAAAACTCCTCTTTCATTCAGCAGGATATTATACACGGTTATGATATTCCTTTTGGGAATGTCGGTCGCTTTTTATTTTGTTAAAAACCAACGTACTACACCAAATGCTTATGATAAACTGCGCGACCTGATTTACTATATTGATCACTATTATGTGGACACTGTAAATCACGACAGATTATCGGAATATGCTATTCAAGGTATTTTAGAGCACTTAGATCCACATTCTACTTATTCTAATGCGGAGGAAAATAAGGCACAATCCGAACAGTTAGAAGGCGCTTTTGAAGGGATTGGCGTGCAGTTCAATATTATGAACGACACGATTATGGTGGTGGCAGCGCTTGCCGGTGGTCCTTCCGAAAAAGCAGGAATAAGAGCCGGAGACCGTATCGTTGTAGTGAACGACGAAAAAGTAGCAGGTACCGGTATTACCAACGAACAGGTGCTGAAAATACTAAAAGGAAAAAAGGGAACTCTTGTGAAAATTGGCATCTTACGCCCTGAAGTAGCCGGTATTTTAGACTTTGATATTATTCGCGATCTCATCCCTACGCACACCATTACCTCTGCTTATATGATCAATAACCATACCGGATATATTAAAATTGACCAATTTGGAGCGCATACAGCAGAAGAGTTTATAGAGGCGCTACAAAAACTGATTCCCAAAGGAATGGGGAAACTCATTTTAGATCTTCGCAGTAATTCGGGCGGCTATTTAGAAGCAGCATTGAAAATTACCGACCATTTTTTGCAAAAAGGGGATCTTATTCTTTCGGTAGAAGGGTTGCATACGAAACAGGAAAAATTCTATGCTTCCGGTAATGGCGTTTTTAAAGAGGGAGAAGTTGTGGTTTTGATTGATGAATTTAGTGCTTCTGCCAGCGAAATTTTGGCAGGTGCGCTACAAGACAACGACCGTGCTACTATTGTCGGAAGGCGCTCTTTCGGCAAAGGGTTGGTGCAACGCCCATTCAACTTTTCCGACGGCTCGCAAGTGCGTTTAACAGTTTCGCGGTACCACACTCCAAGCGGACGGTGTATTCAAAGAGATTACCAACATGGAAATACTGCCTATTACGAAGACTTGTTGCAGAGGATCATAGGGGAGGAAGAGGATCTGCCGGTTGCTACCACCGACACGCTTCCGACAGAGGAGTATCGAACAAAGTCGGGACGGATTGTATATGGCGGAGGCGGCATTACTCCGGATATCATCGTGCCTCACGAAAAGAAAATCTATTCCAATATCTATTATCAAACGCTTAACAATGCTGCGCTCATCCAATATGCGTTCAATTATGTCAATCAGAACAAAACTACACTAACCCGTAAATACCCTTCTGCCGAGAAATTTATCAAAAAGATGAACGTTTCGGATGCTGTGTTGCAAGAGTATTTGAAGTTCTATGCACAAAAAACGCTATGCCAAATACCGTTGTTAACTTTGGAAGAAAAAAACGCCCTTAGTAACTGGATCAAAGCGCTTATTGGAAGAAACCTGTACCAAAATGAGGCATTCTATCCCATTATTAATGAAATGGATGCCGTGATTAAGGCGGTAGTTAACGATTAAACTATATTTTTGCCGATTCAACTGCGGAAGTAGCTCAGTTGGTAGAGCATCAGCTTCCCAAGCTGAGGGTCGCGGGTTCGAATCCCGTTTTCCGCTCAAAATGTTCTTTTGTATCGCATAAGAGTTCACTGTTTTTTCTCCTTTTTCTCCATGCGCCAAAATGTCCAAAACTGGCATACAGTATCGGGATCAGTAATAATGTTATTAAAGTAGAGAAGGTAAGCCCAAAGGCAACTGTCATCCCTAAGGAGTTCCACATTTCAGCGCCTTCCCCTTTGCCAACCGCTAAGGGGATCATTCCCAATACTGCTGTTGCAGTAGTCATTAATATGGGGCGCAAACGAGAACGTCCGCCGGCAACTACCGCTTCGTTGATGCTCATCCCTCGCTCTCGACACAAGGAAGTGTAGTCAATAAGCACAATTCCATTTTTTACCACAATCCCAATCAACATCATAATCCCTAATAGTGCCATAATTCCCAGTGCGGTTTTGGTAAGCGCCAATCCAATGAAAACGCCCGTCAATGCAAACGGGATGGAAAACATGATCACAAATGGATAGGTAAACGACTCGAACTGTGATGCCATTACAATATAAACTAAAACAATAATTAAACCTATCAGCAGCAAAATATCTCCAAACGATTCTTGTTGGTCTTGATAGGTTCCTGCAAGTTCTGTGTAGATTCCGGCAGGGGTTTCTATTTCACTTAAAACCTGTTTTGTATCATCTGCTATTTGGCTCAGTGCCGCGCCGGTTCCCACAATTCCAACTACTTTTACTACCCGCTCGCGGTCTTTGCGTTCGATGGTTGGAGGTGTTAGTCTTTCTACAACAGTTCCCAATTCGCGTACTTTGATACCATTTCCCTGTGCATTATATACAATTATATCTTCAATAGCATCAAGATTTTGGCGAAATTGTGGAGCATAACGTACTCTCACGTAATACTCATCTCCCTCTTCACGAAAATAGGAGGCGATGGCTCCACTAAACCGATTTTGAATGTAAGTAGAAGCGGTAACCAAATTCAACCCGTTTTCCGCCAATTTTACTCTGTCAAAATCCACATGGATTTCCGGTGCATATTCCGAGCGACTGATATTTACTTCTGTACACCCTTTAATTTTTTGCATTTTAGCTGCTACCTCAGCGGCAAAACGGTCGGTAATTTCAAAATCATAGCCATAAATTTCAACCGTAACATTACTTTGTCCTCCCATCATTCCACCACCGGTACTCACGGCATAAGAGTTAATTTCGGGATATTTTTTAAGATCATCACGAATACCGTCAGCAATCTCTTGGATGCCGCGCTCTCTTTCGGTTTTCTTTAACATTCTAATGGTCATGGATATAATATGCGACCCGTTATCTTGAAACTTTCCCCAAGTATTATTATCGGCAGGCTGCCCCACACTAAAGTTTACCCTTGTAATTTCGGGGTATTCCTCTCGCAACTTATCCGAAAACTCTTTAGAAAACGCTCTGCAAGTTTCCATTCTTGTACCGATAGGAAACTTGATAGTAACTCCAATTCGTGCATTATCCTGTACAGGGAAAAATTCCGAAGGAATCACTTTCAATAACATTAATGAAGATACGAAAATTACTGTAGCGGTAACAATAACTGCCAGCTTGTGATTTACTGCCCAACCGAGCAACTTTGCATAGCCGTTGTCCAATTTGTGTAATGCTTTTTCAATCGGTGCGTAGAGGATCATAAACACCTTTCCGCGTTTTGCATTAGGTTTTAACATATAGGCTGACATCATGGGCGTGAGCGTTAATGAAGCCACCATAGAGATTGTTATAACAATACTTACAATCCATCCTAACTGACGGAACAAAACGCCCGACATCCCTTGCAGCATAGTAAGCGGTAGAAACACAGCTAAAATAACTAATGTGGAAGCAATTACAGATAAGGAGACCTCACTGGTGGCAAACACTGCCGCAGAGCGTGGCTTGCTTCCTCTATCAATATGCGTACTTATATTTTCCAATACTACAATCGCATCATCTACTACCAATCCGATGGCAAGACTTAAAGAAGACAACGAGATGATGTTGATAGTGTTTCCTGACATTAACAGATAAATGAATGCCGCAATGAGCGAAACGGGAATCGTGATAGCAATAATAAAGGTAGCACGCCACCTCCCCAAAAAGAACATGATGATGAACACCACCAATATTAAAATAACTATGATAGCTTCTTTTAAGCTGTCGATAGTATTAATAATACTTTCGGAAGTATCGAAAACGGTGCTAAGTTTTACATCGGGAGGGAGCGTCTTTTGTAAGTCGGGCATCAATGCATTGATTTTTTTTATGATTTGTACTGAGTTGGCACCCGACTGTTTTTGAATGACCAACAAGGCGCCTTGAATTCCATTAGTATAAGACTCTTGCAATCTCTCCTGAATCGTATCGGATACCACTGCCACATCGCGCAAATAGACATTTTGGTTATTGAAACTGCCCACCACAATATCGCGCATCTGTCGGGCATCAACAAATTCGCCTTGAACGCGCATAGAATAGGTTTGCGAACCCACATCCATTGAGCCTAACGGTACATTCCTGTTTTCCATAGCAACTACTTGGGTAATTTGTTCAATGGATAGTTTGTAAGACTCTAATTTATAAGGATCACAATAGATGTCAATTTCTCGTTGCGGCGCTCCGGAGATAGAAACCGTACCCACGCCATTGATCCTGCTAATCGGTGAAGAGACTTTGTCGTCCAAGATTTTATACAACGCATGGGTGCTCTCCTTACTCTCCACAGAAACCATCATGATGGGGATATCATCCGTACTGAATTTAAAGATATAGGGTTTTTTTACTTTATCGGGTAACATCGGCGTAACCATATCCAACTTGTCGCGCACATTATTGGTTGCCTCGTCAATATCTATTCCATACTGAAATTCAAGGATAAGTATGCAATAATTTTCGCGCGAACTGGAAGAAATATGCTTCAAATCGCTTACGGTAGCAAGAACATTTTCAAGCGGTTTGGTTACATTATTTTCAATATCCGAGGGACTTGCCCCTTCGTAAGTAGCAAATACGATAATGGTATTACTACCCAAATCGGGCAAAAAGTCAATAGCCAATCTTGTGAGGGAAAAGATACCAATGATACCAATTGCCACATATACGAGTGCTGTAGTAATTGGATTTTTTACGGATTGTGAATAAATACTCATGGTGAATTTATTTTTAAATACCTGATATTTTTAATATTATATCTAAATAATAGGGGTTTACCCTTAAAAATTAAAGGTGGCGAAAATACATTTTTTTTGTTCTTTTCTCAAATTTTGTATCTTTTATAAAAAAGTGTGAAATATTAAGTGTGAAAAAAAATGATTTAACCAAAAAAAATTATTCCCAAAAGTTCTAAAAAAAATGTGTATCTTCGCTCCCCCTTTAAAAAAAGGTAATTATTTTATATTCAATAGACAATTAGATAAATAAAATGGAAGATTTTATCAAAGAAGGCGAAAAAATTGTTCAGGTTAATATTGAGAACCAAATGAAAGAAGCGTACATAGATTACTCTATGTCGGTAATTGTATCCCGTGCGCTTCCTGATGTGCGCGACGGACTGAAACCTGTTCACAGACGAATTTTGTATGCCATGTGGGATATGGGGATTGACTCTACCAAGCCCTACAAAAAATCGGCGAGAATAGTGGGTGATGTGCTCGGTAAGTACCACCCGCACGGCGATACCGCCGTTTACGACGCAATGGTGCGCATGGCGCAAGATTGGTCAATGCGTTACCCCTTAGTGGATGGCCAAGGTAATTTCGGCTCTGTGGATGGCGACTCGCCAGCCGCTATGCGTTATACCGAAGCCCGAATGAAGAAGATTGCGGAAGAGATGCTCGAAGATATTCAAAAAGAAACAGTACAATTCGATAGCAACTTCGACGACTCGCTACAAGAACCCCGCGTATTGCCTGCCAAAATCCCTGCACTGTTGCTCAACGGCTCGTCGGGTATTGCTGTAGGTATGGCAACCAATATGGCGCCCCACAACCTCAGTGAAGTGTGCGACGGCATTACTGCCTATATTGACAATAATGAAATTACTATTTCCGAACTGATGGAATATATTAAAGCGCCCGATTTTCCTACCGGCTGCGTTATCTATGGCTATGAAGGGGTGCGCGAAGCGTTTGAAACAGGACGCGGTAGAGTGGTTATGAGGGGAGAAGCTACCATTGAAGAGGATAACGGGCGTAGTATTATCGTGGTAACCTCCTTACCCTACATGACTAACCCTTCCGAGATGATTAAACGTACTGTGGAATTGATTAAGGAAGATAAAATTGATGGGATATCTAATATTGAAAACCTGTCGAATAAAAAGAACGGTACCAAAATTATCTACGAACTTAAACGCGAAGCAGTACCCAACGTGGTGCTCAATAAGTTATATCAATACACTGCTTTGCAGTCTTCGTTTAGCGTAAATAATGTGGCATTGGTAAACGGACGCCCGATGTCGCTGAATTTGAAAGATATTATTGTTGAATATGTGAAACATCGCCACGAAGTAGTGGTGCGCCGCACACAGTACGACTTGCAAAAAGCATTGGAACGAGCGCATATTGTGGAAGGATTGCTTAAAGCGTTAGATATTATTGATGAGATTATTGCATTGATTCGCAGTTCTCAAACGGTGGAAGATGCCCGTAACAGATTGATCGAAAATTGGCAATTCAGCGAAATTCAAGCGCAAGAGATTGTAAACATGCGTTTACGCCAATTGGTAGGATTAGAGCGCGAAAAACTTCAAAACGAATACGATGAGTTGTTGAAGAAAATTGATTATTTGCGAAAGATACTTGAAGATAGAGGATTACGTATGCAGATTATTAAAGACGAATTGGCGGAAGTGAAGGAAAAATATGGCGATGAAAGACGCTCAAAGATTGAATTTTCTGCATCAGATTTTAGAATTGAAGATACGATTGCCGATGATGAAGTGGTAATTACTATTTCGCACTTGGGATACATTAAACGTACGCTGTTGTCGGAATATAAGGCACAAAACCGCGGAGGGAAAGGCTCTCGCGGAAGCGCCGCAAGGGACGAAGATTTTATTGAAGATCTCTATATTGCCACTAACCACAACTATTTGCTCTTTTTTACCGAAAAAGGTAAATGCTTCTGGTTGCGTGTGTTTGAAGTGCCCGAAGGAAACAAAACATCCAAAGGTCGCGCTATTCAGAATCTTTTGAATATAGAAAGTGATGATAAAGTTAAAGCTATTATCAATGTGGATAATCTTTCAGACGAAGAATATATTAACAACAATTATATTATTCTATGCACTGAAAAAGGGGTGATTAAAAAAACATCGTTAGAAGCCTATTCACGCCCAAGAGTTAATGGTATTAACGCCATAACCATCCGCGAAGATGATACGCTCTTGATTGCGAGATTAACTAACGGTCTAAGCGAAATCATGCTGGCGCTCTACTCAGGAAAAGCAGTGCGCTTTAACGAAAAAACAGTGCGCCCCATGGGCAGAAATGCTTCCGGTGTGAAAGGAATTACGCTGGCAAACGACAAAGATATTGTGGTAGGTATGATCAGCGTTGCCAGTCCTGAATACGATATTTTAGTAGTTTCCGAAAACGGTTACGGAAAGCGCTCTTCAATTGATGAATACAGAGTTACCAACCGCGGCGGGAAAGGGGTTCGCACTATTAATATTACTGAAAAAACCGGCGGCTTAATTGCCATTAAAAATGTTACCGATAATGACGACCTGATGATTATCAACAAGTCTGGGATTGCCATTAGAATGCACGTGGACACTTTGCGCGTCATGGGACGTGCCACTCAAGGGGTGCGCCTCATCAACTTGAAAGATGATGACTCTATTGCAGCCGTTACACAAGTGCCAAGAGAAGAAGATGATGATGATATTTCCGATGTTGATATTGAAGAAATTAATAATTAAGGGCGCTCCTAAAAATTAACACACTAATATTCAAACCATTCAATAAGCATACCGCAGGTACTGTCTTACACTCGGCGCAATTTTTGTTAAAAAATGTTATTTTTGCACCGCCAAAGGAAGGCATCAAGCGATACTTTGCACTGATGTCTATCTTGTATTGTGGAAACTTCGTG
>Ga0123353_10008429_pt1 | contig 14074 bp, 4 predicted proteins | sample TergutLab28metaG_3_FD_92763 | JGI IMG/M metagenome (GOLD analysis project Ga0123353, IMG submission 92763) | Labiotermes labralis P3 segment gut microbial communities from Petit-Saut dam, French Guiana - Lab288 P3 | ecosystem: Host-associated > Arthropoda: Insects > Digestive system > Gut ... | reverse complement strand
GGGGGGGGTCAGTCCCACGCCCTCGTGAGTACAGAGGGTTTACTAAATACATAATACAATGGTCACTCGAAATAAACATTTCGCCAGTTAAAGAAGTTCCTCGATTTTTTAACAAAACTTTATTCCATTAATTACAAAAATTAGCCATTGCAGAATTTGTACCCACGGATCCCCTGGGAACTGGTTTCGTATCTCTTAGGATCCGCGAACCAGAATTCGGAAACCACTGATTTAGATAATTTCAACCCACGCCCTCCTAACCTGTATTATCCTCCCATCTACGCCTAGGTCTTTTCAGCCAACATCCAGTACGTCTTTGCTCTCTCAAGCCTGGAAATTTTCTCCGATCATCTCATATTTCTTCTTCATTTTCTTGCATGCCGAGTGCTCCATACAATCTTGCATTATGTAACGGTCTGCAGACTCAAATTAGATATTGAATTCAAATACGTTCCCTAACAACCGAATGTATTTTTCACCTTCATTGATTAATTCTTACAATCATACTTAGATAGAACGGGGTCACAATTTGCATATGATCTGCCGAAGTTAGGGATTACAAATGATACTGATACTTCCTACACTGTAAATGGAATTCATTCCGTAAACGTCGCAGATATAAGTAGCAATGACGTCACTGTATGAAGCATTGTGTATTACATTAAGTTGTTACAATCCTCTGTGTTGACATTTTCACGTAAAAAGACCTGAAATGTTGTTGTAAAATAAATGGGCCACTGTTTTATATTTTCTTCATAGGTGGTGTAAGCATCTGCTTACACCACCTATGAAGATGGAAGAGGCAAAGTGTTACGAAACGTCGGCACATAAAATTCAGATGCCGGGGAATCACCCAAAAGAAAGAATACAACATTCAGAACAAGGCGAAAGATTGAAATCAAGAAATGGGCCATTGTTTGTCGGATTTTTGATCTGCAGTGACTTTGCGGTACTCTCAGGATTAATGCTGCGTGGACCAGCAGAAAAACACAATGCAAAACGAGGCAAAGCTACTATTACCGAAGTTACAAGTAGGAACACTGCTGTTATTGCTAAAGTACCATCGCTATGCCAATGCTGCTGCTGCTGCTGCTGCTACTACTACTACTACTAATATTACTACTTCCATTTTCGCCTATGCTACTACTGCAATAGCATGTACTTATGTTCCTGCTGCTGTTACTAATATCACCACTCCATCTGCACATAAATTTTAAGTGGCTGAAAACAATCCAAAGAAAGATTTCCCCCCAAAAAAGCGCCTGAACAATATAGGATTTTACCTAACGAGAAATTCATGAGTGTTAGTGATCACCTGATAACGTAAGGATGACGAAATTCAAAGATCTTAGCAAGGGTACCTATAAAAATCGAAGCCCAGCCGTCAAGTCCTTCGTCTGTTAGGTAGTAAGCGCCTCGTGTTTGTAAAGTCCAACGACAGGTAAAAGTTGCAAGTATTAGCGCCTATATACCTTAACTTCAAAAAGCTCAAAAATTTCCTTCGTCTTGAAATTGTCATTTAAACCTAAAATTAGTGCAATCACTGTGAAAAACTTAGTGGCCACCTGAGAATCTTTAATTGTTATGAATCTCACCACGATTCTTCATGTTGAAAAATTTGAGCAAAACTGTTCATTTGCTATTATCTCCTTTGGACATTATCCGGTCCAGATAAGGTAATGTTCACTTGATGACAGAGTATCAGAACCTAACAATAAAGGCGTCGCGTGCCTCTAGTTATTAGGGTGTATCTTTTTTTCATGCACTTGGTAGGATTCGTCTTCTTACGTAAGACAACAAAAATGGGGACAAAAATTCACGAATTGTTTTGAGTAAGGTTCGAAATTACGATCCCAGTGTTTGAGTAGTAGAAGAAAGTACTCGCCCTAACCGCGTGACCAGTAGTAAAATTGTGTACATCCACATAACTGCAGTCACATAACGGTGTGTTCTGTCATAACGTACAGCAACGTTAGTGTGAACGGTTCACACAGAACCACACAGAATACCAGCAGGAAGGCAACACTGGCTGCGATCATAGTGTATGGCAAATCGTAAAAAATATTATCAGTCACAATTCTGTACAAAATTTGAGATTACAAATACGATCCATTTCCTTCATTGAGGGAGCAGTCTACGCAATGAAACTCAAAAGGAAGCACAAATTTTCCAAAAGTCCAAAGTACAAAATTTAGTTCCCGGGGCGACTTAGCATCCGGAATATGTGAATTCCTGTTGGAGGGTATAAGAGACACGGTTCACTTAAGCGACACTGTAAAGTTCGAGCAAATGGTAAGCTATTGCAACAGAATTACCATCTTTATGAGTGTAATTACTTGTTCCACAACACATTCCGTTTACTGTTTCACTTTTTATTTGACATATTAGCTACCCCATTTGCGTCATATCTTAATAGTTCCGAGAATAAGAATGAGTGGAGAATTACCTCCAATCCTCCATATTTCTTCTTAGCCAGCACAGGAACAACTTTAACTTATTATTCCTTTGTTTAAAAATTAATAAAATTGAAGTCGAGATACCAGGCTGGTAGGCTGACCAGAAGGCAAATTTGAATCACGTCACACAATGCAGTTAATTTCAGCAGCGTGTTATTAAGGTCCGTAGTTCCAAGGAAGGATTCAAATTCAAATTTATTTTCGCCAATTTTGCAAAGTCTCTGCTGTGTTTTGTCATTAATATGCCCTCTCGTACTCAAATTGGTCATTCATCTCTGAAAGTTGACGACGTACGTGATACTTCTAAAAATTTCTTCTGTATTCAGAAGCGGACTGCAGGAGGGCAGGAAGCGAGGAACTTTTTTGCTTAATCATCTGACTCATTGGATTGCATTTCATCATTTCACCGGAATAATCTGCATATTTTAAAGAAATATCATTTCATTTACGCATCGCACGTAAGACTTTTCGTTACAGAATCTTTGTAGTTTAGCATTTCACGAATTCGTACAGAGAATATTTACCATGATCTGATTGTAAAAATAAATTATAATAACATAATGTAAGGCATTAATTGCTTTCTGAGGAGGTATATTAAGACAAGGATTGTGGGATGAATAAGGCAGCAGCAAGCATGGATGAAGGTAAATATTTTCACAACGCTTCCATCTGAAAACCTGAAGGTTTAAAAACACTTGAAATGTCTGCGCCTAGGTCGAAAAATAATATTAGAAAACATCCTAAAATATATGAGAGTTAGAACGTAGACTGAAGGTATCTGGTTCAGGAAAGGCACCATTTGCGGGCTTTTGTGAACATGGCAATGAACATTTTGGTCCCACAAGACACGGGGCAATGTCTCAACTCGCAGAGCGATTATTGCGTCATTCGAAGCTCTTTTGGCACAAAATTACGAGGCATATTCAATCAGTAAATTTTCCTAGTGTGTAATTTTTTAGTTAATCGGCCATTTTATTTTTCGGTTGGAGATAGTACAAGTAGAAGTGATAGCATGAACAAATAGCAAAAGAAACAATCAGTTGATAAGTTGGAATGTGCAACCCAGCAAAGGTATTCGTAGCGTCATTCGCTAGTCGTGAGAGACATTTGCTAGCTCTGTCGAAATTTATGCGTCGTTACGCAGCAATGAGAGTGCAGTCAGTTAGAAATGGTGCGGAGAGTTCAAAATCACTCGAAAGAACTTCCATGACGGTGTTCGCACGACTATGAAAGCAACGCGAGTGGATGAACTTATTTTGAGCCAAAAAAAAAAATCAAACTTGCGAGGTCATGTATCAGATAATAAAGAGAAAGTAGAAATGGCTATTCGTCAGTGGCTCGTCATTCAAAAATTTCAGAATTGGAGTCAAAACTGGCACACAATAAGAGTTTATTTTTATCAAGGCGATAAAAGGATTCCTTCATGCATACCATAATCTAAATTTTGCAAAAAGTCCACCAATAAGCCTAAAAATATAATGAGTACTGTTGTAAACTGTGTAGTACATTACGAAGTACAGCCCTTACAATTACAAAGATGTGTAACTTCATGTGTGACTGAATTACGAGTAGATATGAAAATGGCTGTGAAAGATGATTTGGAAAAGCGGGGGTGGATATTATGGATAAGGGTCTAATGAAACTTGCAAATGTCGTAACACGAGGAACGTTTCATATGTGTACAAAAATTAAGACCGTAATGTGTATCACCTTAGGACATTAGTACTGCTTCTGAAATACTTATATAATTAGAATATCTGAAGTGTAAAGCATTAACGTGTAGAAATACAGTAAATTTAGACCAACATTCTTCGTAGTAGCACTGTACATGTTGATAATATTTGTTCTTTATTGTCCAACTAATGCACACAAATTATTACAAAACTGTTAAAGTGTTAAAATCATTTAAAACTATAATAGTTGCTCCAACATGTTTCGGTTTACATAGACCATCATCAGGGAGCTCTCTGCCTGTGCTTCGCTAACGTTGCAATGTTGACTTCGGTTACATATCGCTATTTGAAGTTATCGGTATTGTGGCTGCATATGCAACCACAATACCGATGACTTCAAATAGCGATTATGTAATCGACATTGTAACTTTAGCGAAGCACAGGCAGAGAGCTCCCTGATGATGGTCCATGTAAACCGAAACATGTTGGAGCAAATATTATAATTTTAAATGATTTTAACAATTTAAAATTGTTATAATAATTTGTGTGCATTAGTTGGACAATAAAGAACTAATATTAGGCCAACAAATTCTAAATTTAGAGAGTCAGAATTTTGCTTGTTATTGTAAATAACAGAGCATAATTTAATCACTTCCCATCTAATGGTTTGATTTACAAAACTGTACTTGAAATGAACAACATGTCTGTCGGGTGTGATGCACGTCTGCCAACCATACGAAAATATTGGCAGCACATTCTTCAAAGGCACGGAATAAAGACCTAATATTATGTGCTATAAAATTAGGCAAAACTGCTAGTTCCAAACTCAAGGTAAACTGAAAAGGCGGCGAGCCCTAAGCTGCCTGCCGTCACGCATAACAGTATGAACAACAAATGAAGCGAAATATCTAGTAAAATAAACGCCCTGTATTATTAGTAACAAATAAAACTAAACTTTATGAAACTGGAGTGGTGAATGCTGGATTCTTTTCAAACATTTTGAATTCAGTAGTTCGGTGAATAAAACAGGTTACTGTTTAATCAAATAATGCCATTATTTTAGTCACGGATTATAGTAGAAGGCTACTATTTCGAAACACTCTTTTTTATTAACTACGTTATTTTGAACAGTTGCAAGATTAAAATCAGGCGACTATAACTGAATATATTTACCAACCCCACTTTATCTGTAAGCCTACATGTCATTAAACTAGTGGACAGGTCCCACATAAAATTCAACAAGATATTCTTTTACCTGCAAGAGACCCTCCATGTCCTACACATGGGGTTACACATCGGACGCCCTCAATATTCAATAATTTTATATGAGATACTTCGAGCTTAATTTTCAAAGGATATTTACCCCCCTTCCACTCTAACTTTACACTTACGTTAAAACACCTACGCCATATATTCACCTTATTAAGGTATTTATTTATTGACAAGACTGGCAATGTACGTATAAAATAACACTGAAGCGAATTATTTCAACCATTGTTGCAGTGGAAAAGCAATCAGTATTAATATTCTGAGTGTGTGTTTGTAGCCTTAGTTATCCAGCACGCATTGTGCATTCACCACATTGTCATCCTTTGCCTGTCACGCTCTAACATATTTTTCCACATTCCAAAAACGGCACAATTTTTCGAAGTAAAGTTATTGAACAATAAATTAGTGTTTTGACTTTCTGTACAGGGTTTGTCTGAAACAGTTCTCGGTGTAAGAAGACTTGAGCGCGATATCATCAAAACTTAGACTAGTCTTCATGTAAAGTACCCGTTATTCTTGTCCGGTGTTAATGAGACTTTAATTTTCTCGACGGATATTCCAAAAACTTAAAAAATATCAAATTTCAAGAAAATTCTTACAGTGGGTAGCGAGTTTTTCCATGTGGAAGGACTGACAGACATGCCGAAGCTATAGCCGCTTCTCCGAATTTTGCAAACGCGCCCATAAAAAGGGAACGTCCGTGAACATTCCTATCTGAAACAGACTAGTGGATATCGCTTTGAGTCACAGAATTAATTACACGTTGTATAAAATTTTACAAAAGTTATTTTTAAGTCGCACAATTAAAAGTAAATATTTGGTCTGCGGAAATGTATCCAGAAGAGAAACTGTATTGTATAAACAGTCCCTACTGGCAAGAGGGTATTCTGTTACAGTAAACCTACCACACACAAGTACCATTGTTAGCTAAACTAGGACATAAATCAATATATAATAAACTGGCATGACAACTCGCTTGGGGGTGTGGCAGGGGAGTGTAATGTGCATTCACTTTATCATTATCTAGGATAAGGGTAGCAAACACACAGACCCTGCTAATGGTACTGATGTTGAAAGGAGAAATTGGGGGGTGGGGGTGGGGGGAGATTGAGTAAAATGTTGCGAAGAGAGAAAGTGTGGTCGGAACGATTAGAGGGATTATTTTGTAATAGGTCTACGTTAGACTTGCACATACACTTCAAAAGGTTCTCCCCCCCCCACAGACTGTCATTTAGAAGAGCACTGTGTTAGTAATCTGTTGATACTAAAAAGGGAGTGTTTAATGTGAGTCCCATAAACTCACGCTTCATTAGCCACCACCACCACCACCAGCGCACACGTTGCGTGTCAACTGTGGTTACTGCCTACAAGCTTAACTGATTATTATTTTGTATTATAAAAAGCCACTTGAGAATTTGTATTTATTACGGTCAGAAAGTTACTGTCACGATGAAAATATTTTGGACGAAAATAAATTGTGGGCAGCAGGTCTGGATTATGATTTCGAAAAATTTTATTAACAGTTCCTATTAAAAAATACCTTATTTATAAAAATGTGCTGAAATTATAATAAGAATTATTGTTCCTTGAAATACGAATAGTTTCTAGGAGAAAAATCATTTGTATGTCTTGGAATTATAAAGAAAATAGGTCTTTAATAGCGCAAAAGTCTCTTCTTCTTCTTCTTCTTCTTCTTCTTCTACTTCTTCTTCTTATTCTCCTCCTCATCTTCCTTCTCCTTCTCCTCCTCCTCCTCCCTTTCCTTTTTCTTCTTCTTCTCCTTCTTCTTCTTCTTCTTAGATTGTACTACAGTCCAATGCCGACCTTTGCCTCCTTAATGGACAGCTCCCAGTCAGTTCTGTTTTTCCCTCTCTTTCCAGTTTTTAATTTTGTATTTATTAATACATGTTCAAAAAGTCACATAGTTTTTTATTTTTTTACTGTGCGATTTGTGAAACACCAAACAGGCTGATGTGTCTCTCAGTGAAAAATAATCCTCAGACAATTACGATGTTTCTGTACCTTCATTTATACGCCTTTAGCATTCTCTCACTGCTTAGGAAACTAAATTAGATTTCAGAAATCGCCATGCTTCCTGTCCTATGTGGTCTGTATGTAAATGTCTGTGTTTCTGTATGTATGTGTATGAATGTGTGTATAGTTCCCTCCCAGCCCCCCCCCCCCCACTTCAACTTATGAACCAGTTGGACAACTTCCACGGAACTTGGCATACCAATGAATCCTACTCCAATATCGCAATTCTTATGAGTCTACACTTACTAACAATAACATTGCATACGAGCGAACTTGGTTGTTCGTACAACTACCACTACGTACAGTCTACTCGGAAAACCCCCCAAACGAGTGCCTTTGCTTGGATTCGGAGATAATTCATGGAGACAATTCTTATCTCACTCCATTAAAACCAAGTGCTGATTGAAATCTGATTGCTAGAATATATGTCAACAGTGCAAGCTTCTCCGAACAGGATAATACCTGATACTGAGTTATGGAGAAAATCCAGGCTTCTAATTAGAAATTATGTTCAAAATATTATTTTAAACATTGAACACAAAAAATTTATCTGCGTACGGCTGATAAAACCACTGACTAATTGTGACAAAATTCTGTACAACAATAAAGAGGCTTTATGATTCCAACATGCAAGGTGTTACTTATTTACCAATGATGAAGTTACTTGAATATTTCACGTGTCCTCAATTTGAGAAGAATTTAACTTTAATACTCAGAAGCAAACCAAGACTGTCATAAAATAATTACAGTATGAAGCACAGAAAAAATAAAAAGCACATAAACTAGAGAAAATATTATTTAAACGTCTGTTAAACGAAATCGTCAAATAAATATTAACCGACAGCCCATTTTTTTGTAGTCGTATTTCGGGTAATAGTTTTCTGATCTCTATGAATTACAATAACTTCTTATAAGTATGAAAACAGTAAAAATATTCCTACTTAATATCTTAAAAAAGAGATTCTGAAGGACAAACTACATGAAATACATATTAAAATGTTGCAAGTTCGACAACTGCAGTAGCAATTTAAAACGGCTTGTAGACAGGAAATAGCAGCACCTCAGAAACTGCACCTCCTGACAGTAGTTCTAAAATTAATCTCCAGGTTTCTCGATTGTATGATGAGATCGGCATGGCAGCAGATTTTCTCTTCCCTGTTTCTCGTCGACGTAATGCTCTCCGGGAAGAATTACAGGATTAAACTCAGCGCTCTACACTGCTCCACGTAGCAGCACGTTTTATGATAAATAACGTCTAATCTGGATGAGACCGGTTTCAGCAAACAGTTGCTTCTGCCCGAAACATAACAAATGCATCAACTGAGAGAAAGTGCAGGTTGTAACGGGAGTGGATTAGCCACGAAGAAAGACCGTGTTAAACCAGAACATACTTCCAGCAACAGAAAGTGCAAGGACAGATCAGACTCTCCTGGCATTAGTCAGTATTACTAGAATATTATTTAAAAATAAACTCGAACTGACAGGACCTAGTCCTTCCAAATTCCTTTCAAATCCTCGACATGCAACTATAACGTAATTTGACACTACATATTTCTTAGAACTGCGAGTGACTAATATCTTTCAGTAGTCACAGGGAATTGTGTTAATGGTCTTTTCTTTCTGTGACGCAAGAGCTTAACTTGTCACATGGCCGCCTCCTTTTGAGGTTTCTAGATCACAGACACGCAATTAGACACACACACACACACATCTGGTAGGACTCCTATGAACTAGTGACCAGTTCGTCGCAGCGGCCGCTACATAAACAACACACACACACACACACAAAGAAACAAAGATAAACACCCAGCTATCAGCGAGATTCGAAATGGCGACCGAAAGCGTTAATTATACCAACCTTAATTCTAATCTTTCGGCTTGTAAGCGAAATATATACAAGGATTTAGAAAGATTTATCTCATTTTATTAGCTTCGTGCAGAGAATGCACAAGAGGAGAAGACGTAAAGAGATAATTTGTTTCTTCAAAGCCGGATATAATTGGTTCACCAGAGAGATGGCCCAATAAAAATCAAAGATAGTGCAGTTTCTATAATGGCACTGAGTTTTAAATCCACCAGTAGAAATATTTCAAGTTGAAATGCAAAATAATCATAGTGAGGAAAAGTCACTTCGAAATTCCGCTAATATTAATTACTGTATCCACCATTATGTGTGCATTACAACGGAAATCAGTCAAAACTGTAAAACAGGCAAACGAAAAAAAGTAAATTGTAACTGTGTACATATCCAGTATGTAAAACAGGGCTTAACATGTGTCAAGCAATAATACTCGGAAGCTGTCAACACTGACCTACACAGTCCACAAGAAGCTAAAATTGGTACACATTTTGGCTAAGAACAACACGGACCTGTTACCTGTGAGATAAACTCAGAATAACGCGTGATTTGAGGTTCTCAGAGCAGTGCTGAAGAAGATTTAAATCTTCTGGGATGTTACACAATGTCGACTTATACAGAGTCACCGACGTGTCGAAGTAGCGTAATGCATTCACCTTCAGATACAAGCGCTCTATCCTCAAAATGGAGGCATCACGATCATTCGAAACATCGATAATTGTTCAACAGTTGACAAGGTTAAAATCCCATTAGATTTAAATCAACTCAATACTCTGTTGTATTTATTTCCGAAACACGCATACAATACGCACAAAAAATTTGGTTATAGCCTGAGGTGTCAATCGGCATTCGTAAAGCAGTTCTTACCCTCGACACACTGCTATATTTCAACGTTCGTTTCAGTATTTTGCTATCTAGTCTATTTTCCACCTCCATCCTATTATGCACTCTTTTTTCTCTCCAATTCCACTTCCTGTACCGCACGTTGCATCTCCTATGATGTCTCGACCGAATAAGGAAAATTAAGGAGACAACAAATTTAATAACTGTGCAACAAGATGCGGCTGTATTCAGTTTATTATATTTCTGTAGGCAGCTCTAAATGTTTCGGGTGTTGGCATCCATCATCAGGAGCTCGTACAGATAAACTGAATACAGTCGCATCTTGTTGGACAATTATTAAATTTGATTCACGACGCACGTACCCATGAATATAAAATTTAAGGAGAGATCCTTGCGCACCAAATTTAGAATGCTTAGACTTTATACTTAACCGATTGCCACAAAGCCTAAAACATTTCCTTGAATAAGCATATTTCCATTTTTATTTTGTACAAAGTTTACCTTAACAGATGGTTTGTATTCTTATGTGTTAAGATAATATAACCAGGATAGCAAAAGTGCTTTAACGTGCAGTCTGGCGGCTGCTGGAAAAGGAATATTTATTTTCAAATGTCAGTCTTTTCTACTCATATGCGATTAATTATTAATGACGTCAACGGAAGAGCCCCTAAATGAAACTTCAGGGAGTCCGGATTGAACGTGGCCCTGTGACCAGACGCCAAAGGAATTCTCTATGTTCGCATTACATTCATATACTTGAAATCCATAGCACTTACCCACAAAAGTAAGTGGCTCATGACATAAATTCTTTTAATTTTAATTAGTTCTATATAAGTAAATTATCAGAAGTTCCGATTGCCTACACCTACTTGTTTGTCTGAATACGTGCGTTCAACTTACGAGTAGTTTGACCCCTGACGATTCAGTGGCCGCGCGGTCTAAGGTGTGGGTCTGCGGCCGTTCGCTTGCTGGAATTTCAGGTTCGAATCCCGCCGAGGACATAAGTGTTGTTTGTTGTCAGGCATTTATCTCTGCGACGGGTCGATCTGTCGTCCAGAGGAGTCCTACCGAATGTACTGTGTCTGAGTGTAATCGTGAAACCTCGATAATGCGGTGGCCCTGGCCCTGTAAGGGCTTTTTCGCCACTGAAAAAGAAAATTTATGACCCTCGCAGACACAAGCATAACGTTCCTTCGCAATGTCAGAAATCACCCGTCCAAGCAGCACATCTCAGAACACTTGAATTCTCATCACAACCACTGTAAATATCTCAATATTCTCGCACTTACAATAAGATACGGCATATCCTTTTGGAAAACTTCAGTTCCTTTTTAGGCGCGTTCGCAAAATTGCGAAAAGCGACTATTAACTCTGTCATATTTCTCCGTCTGCCCGTACCTCCACCAGCCTGTCCGCATGGAACACCTCAGCTACCACTGGCGGGATATTCATGAAAATTTATATTTGAGTGTTTATCGAAAATCTGTCGGGAAAATTCAAGTTTCATTAGAAACTGACACGAATGACGTGTACTTTACATGAAGGCCAATATACATTTTTGATCACATCTCACTCAACTTTTCTTAGAATGAGTATCATTTCAGGCAAACTTGCAGAAAAAATCAGAAAATGCATTTCATAATCTGTAACTTTCTAAGAAAATCGTGACGTATATGAGATAATATGGAAAAGTGTTGTAGAGCCAGACAGGCCACAGATGGCAATAGGGCACCCGCGCATTGCATACTGGATACCTAAGGCCACAAATACACACACATTCAGAATATGTAACACGTACCGCTTTTCTCTTGCAACAATTGTTGCATGAACTCGCCTCAGTGTTACATTATACTTAAAGTGCCTGTCTTGGGTTCTGTTACCCACGTTAATAAACTATATTCAAGAAAAGACTTGAAATGAAAGTGTATCTACTCCTCTTGCAATTACATATGTGTGTGGCATTTTTCCAACCGTAACTTCTACGTGATGCTACATGATGATAAGCCTTTCGAAGCATTACTTTAGCCTCACCTTCAGTGACATAATGCTAACACTCTTCGGCTTCAATATGCGTGGCAAGTTGCGTTTTAACCATATTCCCCTTGTTTATGGTTGTCTTTTTGGTGCCTAACCCTGTCTTATTCTTCTTCACTTATTTCTAAGCATTATTACATTCACCTCGTCATTATTCGCCTCACTGCTTTCTTTAGACTATTATAATATTTACTTGCTGTGTGTCTGTCCTTTGTTAGTTGCTCCTGCTCCGTGGCTTCTTTCTCGTCGTTATTTCCTTTCCTCCTTGTCCTTGTGCGTTTGTCCTGACTTTCTCCTGTCTGCGGTGCCACGTCCGTTCACTCTGGTCTATTTCCACTGAAGCTATTTCTCCCCTTGTTGGAGGCCCCTTTCCTCCAATGGGCTCTGCCTGTGTGTTGCTTACCCTCGCTTTCCTTTCTTTGTGTTATTGTATTTCGCTCCTTATTTTGCTTATTGTTCTCTTACTACGTTGGTTTTCTCCTGTGTATTATGCTGTACTGTTATTCGCATTTCTTGTGTGCTTCCTTACGTAATAATTCAGTTTCTGCATATTTCCCTCTCCATGTTCGTGGTAACGTCCTGTTCCTACAGCATGTTACCTATTAGTATCTGCCATGCCTCAGTCGTTTCTGCTAATATCCAACCGCCCATCAATCACCTAACTATCCACCCATCTATATCTATCTATCCAGCCATCCTTCCATCCATCTATCATCTATCTGCCTCTCTATCCTTATCTATTTATGGTTCCAGTATTTAAATTGCTGTATATAAAATTCCGCTATCCATCTAAATATTCGTCTTTGTATCTGTGTGTTAAGTTACCTACCTGACCAGCTATCTTTCTACCCATTGACCTATCCATATATTTAGTACAGTTCAGTGCACGAAATGTATTATGTAAAACAGCACTGAACGTAAACTATATTTCCTTTACCATACAAAATCGCGCGATGACCTTTATGATTGTTTTACCGTATACCAAGATGCGTGAACATTGCGATAAATCCAGTGACAGTAACTGCTGTACGGGAATCAGTTCTCAAATAACGAGAGGACAAACAGACAGACAGACACATAAATATCACATGCTTATATACTTTCATTTAAGGTAAAAAATTTTGAATACGGAGCGCCCTTCCGTGTCGTCTATCAAGACAACCCACAAGTACATCGTTCATGCTGCAGTTCATGTAATGAAAGCCGTAATTAAATTGTGTCTTCTTCGCAAGAAGGAAAATAAATAATAATTAAGAGCTGGTGCCTGTCTCCATGATAAACGGAACTTCCATTAACCTGTCAGGTATGCTTTGTGTCGCATATTAAATGAAACTGTTAGCTCATTAAGTGCATTCTTTTTTGCACGACGGTCTTGAAACCTACAAAGTATAAAAGACAAGTTGCTAGTTTTCTTCCTCATATTCTAAAAGCCGAACTTTGAAGTATCGTTATATGTTACATATTTACGAGCATCGCAACCAAACACCTTATAACCTACATGCGAAGACACCTGCCATCGACAAATCTTGTGTCTTATGATGGGTCGCTATATAGGATCGTCACACGTTTGAACGTGTTCTCGACCCTTGTTGTTCAAATGGTCGTAGTATTTTTGGTTCATACATTGTACTGTCATTTACATAGTGATTGGATTTTTTCCCAGTGGCAGCGATTGTCACCATGAAGAAGGAGGGAGGAGGCAGGTATCTTCCACCGAAAAGAATATCTTTATTGGAAAGTATGATTGTTTGTATGTGTGTCTGTATGTCCGCAATCAGGCGTGTGGTGTGGCGGCCAAGTAACTTTACGAGAAAGTGTGTGAACTAATCGCGATAGGCACTGCCATACAACAAAATTTTCTCCTAGGTATACACTTATGTAACTATATATATATATAGTTACACTAT
>Ga0123353_10008428_pt1 | contig 14074 bp, 9 predicted proteins | sample TergutLab28metaG_3_FD_92763 | JGI IMG/M metagenome (GOLD analysis project Ga0123353, IMG submission 92763) | Labiotermes labralis P3 segment gut microbial communities from Petit-Saut dam, French Guiana - Lab288 P3 | ecosystem: Host-associated > Arthropoda: Insects > Digestive system > Gut ... | reverse complement strand
CCGAGCAAGCGCTTTACCCGGACCTCTCTCTTGGGCAAGCATAATGCGGCCAATGCCGAGGCCGCTTATCTGGCTTGCCGGGAGTTCGGGGTCAGCGAAAGCGTGGCTGCCGAGGCCGTGGCCGCCTTTTCCCCCCTGTCGCACCGTCTGGAGTCGGTCGGAGAAGTGGACGGCGTGCTCTACGTCAACGACAGCAAGTCCACCACCGTGGATTCCATGCGCGTGGCCCTGGAAAGTTTTGTAGTGCCCGTCCTGCTTCTGGCCGGAGGCAGGTTCAAGGGCGGGGATCTGTTGTCCCTGCACCCCTTGCTGCGGGATAAGGTCAAGGCGGTGGGTCTGTTCGGGGCCGGTCGGGAGATTTTCGAGCCGGCCTGGCAGGGCGTGGTTCCCATGACCTGGGATCCGGATCTGCCCTCGGCTTTCCTGCGTCTGCGCGCTATGGCCGAACCGGGAGACGTGGTGCTGCTGTCCCCGGCCACTGCAAGCTTTGACCTGTATGAGAATTACAAGGCCCGTGGGGATCATTTCCGCCGTCTGGTGCGGGACCTGCGGGAAGGCAAACCCATTGCGCCCATTGCGGGAGGCGCGGCCTCTGCGGGAGACGCGGCCTCTGCGGGAGACGCGGCATGAGTACTGTGGCCGAATACGTGCAGGGAGGAATGCCGCTGAACGGGGCCTATGATTCCCCCCGTCTCGGGCAGCCGGATTGGTGGCTTCTGGCCATTACGGCCATGCTCGTGGCCATTGGCCTGACCATGGTTTTTTCCGCCAGCGGCATCATTGCCGATCGCATGAAAGCGGACAGCTACTATTTTTTCAAGCGTCAGCTTCTGTTCTCGCTGATCGGCGGCATAGCCCTGGTCATGGCGGCCGCGCTGCCCCGGCAAGTGCTGTATAACCTGCATTATCCGGCTCTGTTCCTGTGCATGGTCCTGCTGATTATCTGCCTGACTCCGGCCGGAGCCACGGTCAAGGGCGCGAACCGCTGGATCGGGGTCGGCCCCTTGCGTCTCCAGCCTATGGAATTCGCCAAGATCGCGCTGGTTCTGTACCTGGCCTATTTTATGAGCACCAAACAGGCCATTATCAAAACCTTCAGCAAAGGCGTGTTGCCGCCCTTTGTGATTACCGGGATAATCTGCGTTCTGCTGCTCAAACAGCCGGACTTCGGCGGCGCGGCCTTTTGCGCCCTGCTGCTCTTTTTCATGTGTTTTGTCGGCGGCGTCAGGCTGATCTACCTCGCGGCGTCCGCCCTTATCGCCGCGGGTGGAGCCTATCTGCTGGTGGTGGCCGAGCCCTATCGTTTCCGACGGCTGCTGGCCTTCCGCGATCCTTTTGCCGATGCCGCGGACACCGGCTACCATCTGGTTAACTCCTTCCTGGCTTTCGGCTCGGGCGGCCTGTCCGGCATGGGTCTTGGCGCAAGCAAGCAGAAGCTGTTCTACCTGCCCGAAGCCCACAACGACTTCATCATGGCGGTGATGGGCGAGGAGGCGGGTTTTATCGGCATTTCCCTGGTATTCATCCTGATCGCGGCCTTTTTTTGGCGGGCCATGCTTATTGCCTTGCGCCAGAGCGCTCTGCGTGAGCGCTTCATCGCCTTTGGCCTGACTTTGATCATCACTGTATCCAGCCTGCTCAACCTGGCCGTGGTCATGGGTGTGGTGCCGCCCAAAGGCATACCCATGCCTTTTATCAGCTATGGCGGCAGCAGCCTGTTGGCCTCGCTCATTTGCGTGGGGCTGCTGCTTAACCTTTCCCGAACCGGTAAGGCGGAGAACTGATGGAACGGGTAATTCTCACCACGGGGGGCACAGGCGGGCATATTTTCCCTGCCCTGGCCGTTGCCGAAGAAATCCGGCGCAGATATCCCGGCGTCATGCTGTTGTTCATGGGAGGCAAATACGGGCAGGAAGCGGATCTGGCAGTGAAGGCGGGACTGGATTTCATCGGCCTGCCGGTACGCGGAATCATGGGCCGAGGTCTGAAAGGTATAGGCGCGGCCCTGGGCATGGGGCGCGGCCTGTTGACCGCCCTGGCCATAATGCGCAAGGTCAAGCCGCAGTTGGTGGTTGGTTTCGGCGGGTATGCCGCGTTCGCGGGAGTTTTGGCCGGGCGCTTGTCCGGTGTGCCCACGGCCATTCACGAGCAGAACTCCTTTCCCGGCATGAGCAACCGGCTGCTGGGCAAACTGGTCAGGAAGATTTTTCTGTCCATGCCGGACAATGCCGGGACCTTTGACGCAAAAAAGACACAACTGGTGGGCAACCCGGTGCGCGCCGGCATTGCCGCTTTGTACGAGCAAAACCTGGCCCGTTTTTCTTCTTTCTCCCGGGAAGGTCCAAAACCCGGCAAAAGTTACTACGGCGGTGTGGACGCTCCCAGCCCCTTTGACGCGCCCGGTCGCGTCGGGCAGCCGCCCCGGACGTCCCTGACGGAAGACGAGAACCCGCCACACAAGAGCGCAGAAGAACACCATTCGCCCCGGCTCCTGGTCATGGGCGGAAGCCTTGGCGCCAAAGCCATAAATGACGGCATGATCGCGGCCATCGGTCTGCTTCAGGAAGCGGGCATCGAAATCCGGCACCAGACAGGGCAGGCCGATTACGACCGGGTACGGACAGCCTACCGTCAGGACAAGGCCGAACACGTGCGCGTGGACGCTTTTATTACGGATATGCCCAAAGCCTATGCCAGGGCGGATCTGGTGTTCTGCCGGGCGGGCGCGTCAAGTCTGGCGGAAATCACGGCAGCGGCCCTGCCCGCCGTGCTTGCGCCATTTCCCCACGCGGCCCAGGATCATCAGCGGCACAACGCCCGCTACTTAGAACGCGAAGGCGCGGCATTGCTGCTGGAACAGACGGAATTTTTACACAACCCGAAGAAATTGGCGGATACCCTGATCGGGCTTCTGCGAAACAAGGAACAACTGGAGCGCATGGCACAGCGCAGTTTCGCCCTTGCCAAACCCTACGCGGCCAGGGACTTGGTGGATGGGCTGGAAGCGTTGGTTGAGTAAATTTTCTGAGGGGGCTCAGATCAGTGGCGCAAAGGTTATCAGCAGCGGTACTCGCAATGGGATGAACGTGAGCCTTAGCACTACCGTCCGCACCCTCAGACTCCCCCGGCAGGGGCCGCAGTAACACGCCGGTTGTGCCGTTGCATTATCCAGCAATATGAGCAACATGAGCCTTTATGTAACTGCTTGCCCCCTGCACCCCTCATGGCCTGAAAACAGCTTTGCTGTTTTCAGGAATTGCGGGGTCAAGGGGGTTCAACCCCCTTGCAGGGAGGTTTGGAGGGACAGCGTCCCTCCAAAAAATAACACAAGGACCGGGAATGGACAGCAGAGTCAGGACAATCCACATGGTGGGCATCGGCGGATCAGGGATGAGCGGCATTGCCGAGGTGCTCCTGAACCTCGGGTATGCCGTGCATGGATCGGATATTGCTGAAAGCGCCTCTGTGATCCGGCTGCGTGACCTGGGGGCGAAAATCGGCATCGGGCACGCGGCGGAAAACGTGCAGGAGGCGCACGTGCTGGTCAAGTCCACGGCCGTGCGCGAGGATAACCCTGAATTGATCGCGGCCCGGGAAAAGGGCATTCCGGTCATTCCCAGGGCCGAGATGCTGGCCGAACTGATGCGCCTGCGCACGGGCATCGCCATTGCGGGCACCCACGGCAAGACCACTACAACGTCCTTTACCGCGGCTATTTTTGATGAAGCCGGACGGGATCCCACGGTGATTATCGGCGGCCGCCTGAACGTATATGGCGCCAATGCCCGTTTGGGCGCGGGTAAGTACCTGATCGCCGAGGCCGACGAGTCGGACGGCTCTTTCCTTTGTTTGTTCCCGATTATGAACGTGGTCACCAATGTGGGCATGGACCATGTGGACTTTTACCCGGATCAGGAGAGTATCGATAAGGCCTTTGTCCAGTTCATGAATTCGGTGCCTTTTTACGGCAGCAACGTCGTGTGCGGTGATGATCCCGGTGTGCGCCGACTTTTGCCCTACGTGAACCGGCCGGTTATTACCTATGGGTTCAACGCCAGAAATGACCTGACGGCGGAAGTGGTGTCCTGCGGGGCAAGCAGCGAATTTATCGTCCGGCTCAAGGGCATCCGGCTTGGTGAAGTCAGCTTGGCTCAGCCGGGGCGGCATAACATCCTGAATGCCCTGGGAGCCATAGGCGCTGCTTTGCAGGCGGAAGTTCCGGTCACGGCCTGCATTGAGGCTCTGGGTAAATTTCGTGGCGTGGGCCGTCGTTTTGAGCGCAAGGGCGAGAAGAACGGCGTGCTGGTGGTGGATGATTACGGGCATCATCCGGTGGAAATCGCGGCCACATTGGCCACGGCCCGGCAGTGCTGCCCGGAACGACGGCTGGTGGTGGCTTTTCAGCCCCACCGTTTTTCGCGCACCAAAGCCTTGTTTGGAGATTTCTGCAAGGTTTTCGTGCAGGCGGACAAGCTCTTTCTGACGGAAATATACGCGGCTTCGGAATCACCCCTTCCGGGCGTGAGCGGCGAGAGTCTGGCCCAGGGCATCCGGCAGGTGACCAATACGGATGTCACCTACTGTCAGGACTTTGATACTTTGCTGGAGCATCTGAGTGCCGAATTGAGAGAGGGCGACCTGCTCTTGACCCTTGGCGCGGGCAATATCACGACTATCGGCCCGCGTTGGCTGGAGGCCTGATCATGTGTGGGGCTCAAGGCTTGACCATCCGCGAGGCTCCGCTCTTGCGGGAGCGCACCAGCATCCGGCTGGGCGGTCCGGCCGTTGCCGAGATTATTGTCAGCGGCACGCAGGGCCTGGAGCATTTGCCCGGCACTGCGATGCGGCTCGGCGGGCGCATCGAACCCTTTGGCGCGGGCACGAACATTATTGCCCGTGATGAGGCTTTGCCCCTGCTGCTGGTCACACGAACCCCCGTTCATGAGATCCGCGTTATAGGGGAAAATGAAGACCGGGTGCTGCTCAAGGCGGACGCCGCGTTGAAACTGCCCACCTTGCTGGCCAAGGCAGCGTCTCTGGGGCTTGGCGGTCTGGAAGGGTTGACCGGAATACCGGGCAGCGTAGGCGGGGCTGTGTTCATGAATGCCGGTTCTTACGGCGTGTCCATCGGGGATCTTGCGCACAGTGTGGAAGTATTCTCTCCTTTTCTGGGATTGCGGGAACTTCCGGCAACGGATTTTGCCTTTTCGTACCGTTCCTGCCGTCTGCACGGCCATGAAGGCTGGTTCCTGATCACAGGAGTGACTTTGGCTATGAGCAAAGGTGAGCGAAGCGTGATTCGTGAGCGCATGCGCGAAGTCTATGCCAAGAAGCGGGCCGGGCAGCCGGTTACGGCCCGGAGTGCAGGCTGCGTGTTCAAGAATCCCTCACCGCAAGACCCGGCCGGGCGGCTGCTGGAACAGGCGGGCCTGAAGGGCATGAGCCGGGGCGGTATGCGTTTTTCAACCGTGCACGCGAATTTTCTGGTCAATGAAGGTGGGGGCAGTTCAGAGCAGGCCCTGGAGTTGATCGAACTGGCCAAGGAGAGAGTGCACCTGAAGTCGGGCCACCGGCTGGAAACGGAGGTGCGCTTATGGCCGTAAGAGGTTCTGTTCCCCAGCGCAACGGCAGGCGCGTGTCCCTGACCCGATCCGGCGGCGCGTCCGTGCCGGGAAAAAATGTCCGCCGTGAGCCGAAAAAAGTGGCCGCGCCCAAGGCCGCCAGATCCGGTCTTCCGGGACAGGGACTGTTTAACCGATCCCGGCTGGAAAGGGTGCGTAGTTTTTTTTCAACGACGCTTTTTCTGTCAATAGTTGTGTTTTTCGTTGCCGCTGTGGGCGTTGGGCTGATTTACGTCTATAGCAGCCTGACTTCAGGCGATTATTTCGCCTTGAAGACTCTTGAAATACAAGGTAATTCTCGTCTGAGCTCTAGAGAAATTTTAGAAACTGCCGATTTAGCCGATGGAGGCAATACGCTCGCCCTTTCCATAAGCGTTGTGGAAGAGTCTCTGAGCAGGCACTCCTGGGTGGAGGAAGTATCGGTCAAGCGAGTGTTGCCGGGCACTTTGATTATCAGCGTGCGCGAAAAGACCCCGGCCTTCTGGGTGTTGCATGAAGGCACTTTGTATTACGCCGATGATCGCGGCAGACTGATCGCCCCGGTGGTTGCCGGTAAGTTCGCGTCCCTGCCCACCCTTGAGGTGGAGCCGGGGGCCGAGGACACGGCCGCGGTGCTCCCGGATTTGGTGAAGAGCCTGCAAGAGTCCCGTCTGCCGCTGAACATGGGCAATGTCAGCGTAGTACGCCTTTCCGCGGCGCGGGGCCTGGAATTGTATGTGGACGACACACATTTGAAGATTTCCATCGGCCTTGAGGAATGGACATCCAATTTACGGCGGCTTGGCAGAACCCTTGCCGATCTCGCGCGCAGGAACGAACTTAAGGATGTCCGGGAAATCAGGGCTCAGGGCGCTAACGTCTGGGTGGAGAGGCGCACCGGCTTCACCGACGTCCTGAGAGCAGTTTAACATTGAAAATGTTCAACCGCTCTGCAAGGATTTGTCTGGGATACCACCGGGGGCCTTGCCCCCGGAGCCCCCAGGCCGCTCCCGAGCAAAGCTCGGGTAGCGTCCTTAAATCCTTGCCGTGAGATTGGCGTAGGCGGGCCGCGGGCACAGGCCCTGTGCTACGCTCGCCGTTAAGCGACAATCTCAAAGTGAAAATGCTCTAAAAAGGACGATTCGAGCGATTGGGGAGAAGATATAATGGCCAAGGCTGACCTGATTATAGGACTTGATATCGGCACCACCAAGATTTGCGCTGTGGTGGGCGAAGCTACCGAAGACGGCGTGGATGTCGTCGGCATCGGCACAAGTCCGTCCACCGGCCTGCGCAAGGGCGTAGTGGTGAACATTGAAGAGACCGTCAAATCCGTGCAGAAAGCGCTGGAAGAGGCGGAACTCATGGCCGGGTGCGCTATCCGCTCCGTGTACGCCGGCATTGCCGGAAGCCACATCAAAGGCTTCAACAGCCACGGCGTGATAGCGGTCAAAGGCGGTGAAGTGACCCAGCGGGACGTGGACCGGGCTCTGGAAGCGGCCAGCGCAGTGGCCATTCCGCTGGATCGTGAGGTCATCCACACCCTGCCCCAGGAATTTATCGTGGACGACCAGCGGGGTATCCTCCATCCCCTGGGCATGGCCGGAGTGCGGCTGGAAGTGAAGGTGCACATTGTGACCGGCGCGGTGACCAGCGCCCAGAACATTGTGCGTTCCTGTCACCGCAGCGGGCTTGACGTGTCGGATATCGTGCTGGAGTCCCTGGCCTCGGCCAAGGCCGTGCTCACCGAGGAGGAGCGCGAACTGGGCGTGGCCCTGGTGGACCTTGGCGGCGGCACGACGGATATCGCCATTTTCGCCAATGACACCATCAAACATACCGGCGTGCTTCCCCTTGGCGGGCAGAACCTGACCAACGACATTGCTTTCGGCCTGCGCACACCCATGGTCAGCGCCGAGCGCATCAAGGTCAAGTATGGCTGCGCCATGGTCGATCTGGTCAACATGGACGAGATTATCGAGGTGCCCACCGTGGGCGGCCGCGAACCGCGCAGGCTGTCGCGTCAGCTTTTGGCGGAAATTTGCCAGCCCCGGATGGAAGAAATGCTGGATCTGGTGGATCAGGAACTCACCCGTTCCGGCTACAAGCATCTGATCGGCGCGGGCGTGGTGCTCACCGGAGGTTCGGCCCTGATCGACGGCTGTCAGGAACTTGGCGAACAGATTTTCAACCTGCCCACGCGCATAGGTTATCCTCGCAACGTGGGCGGGCTCAAGGACGTTGTCAACAGCCCAAAATACGCGACTGCCGTGGGGTTGCTCTGCTACGGCGCTGAAAAGGAAGGCGGACCGGACAAGTTCCGCATCAAGGACGAGAACGTTTTTGATCGTGTGCTTTCGCGCATGAAAAAATGGTTCAAGGATGTGACATAGAATATATTTCGTCTGTAACGGGCGGCCGCGCAGGACGAGGCAGCGAATAGCGGCTGTAAACCGTTCAGGACATAAGGCAAGGAGAGGCACAATGAACTTTTTTGAAAATTTTGAAATCGACGGCAAGGAAGCAGCAGCGAAAATCAAGGTTGTGGGCGTCGGCGGCGGCGGAGGGAACGCCGTCAACAACATGATTTCTTCGTCTCTGCAGGGTGTTCACTTTATCTCCGCCAACACGGATGTACAGGCACTCGGCAAGTCCCTGGCCGAGCACAAGGTCCAGATCGGCGCTAAACTGACCAAGGGGCTCGGCGCGGGCGCCAACCCACGCATCGGGTGTGATGCGGCGCTGGAGAGCATGGAGCAGATCAAGACCTGCATCGCCGATGCGGATATGGTCTTTGTGACCGCGGGCATGGGCGGCGGCACCGGTACCGGCGCTGCCCCGGTTATCGCCCAGGCGGCCAAGGAGCTCGGCATCCTGACCGTGGGCGTGGTTACCAAGCCCTTCTTCTTTGAAGGCAAAAAGCGTCTGGAATCCGCTGAAGCGGGCATTGAAGAATTCCGCAAGCACGTAGACAGCCTGATCACCATTCCCAACGACAGACTGCTCCAACTCGCTCCCAAAAAGGCCACCTTCATCGAGATGCTGAAAAAGGCCGACGAGGTGCTGTACTACGCGGTCAAAGGCATTTCCGACCTGATCCTGGTTACCGGCCTCATCAACCTGGACTTTGCCGATGTGCGCGCCGTCATGAGCGAATCCGGTCTGGCCATGATGGGCACGGGCATTGCCACCGGCGAATCCCGCGCCAGGGAGGCCGCGCTCAAGGCCATCACCAGTCCGCTGCTGGAAGGCGTGTCCATTGACGGCGCGCGTCAGGTGCTTATGAACATCACCAGTGGACCGGATCTCGGCATTGACGAAGTGTCTGAAGCGGCCAGTATTGTGGCCGAAGCGGCCCACGAAGACGTGCACGTCATCTTCGGCACCGTCTGTGATGAAAGCGTGGGCGATGAAATGCGCATTACCGTAATCGCTACCGGCATTGACAGCGGCGGCGCCGGTATTGTGACTCCGGGCAAAAGCGCGACCGTAACCTCCCTGCGCGGCGCGTCCGCGGCCGGAACCCCGCCGGCGCCTTCGGGGCCACGCTCCCCGCAAGGGTTGAACACGGTAGATGAGAGCCTGCAACGCGCAGTGGCCCGGCAACCGTCCCAGCCCGGCAACTTCAACGTGCCCGCGTATTTGCGCAAACCTTCTCCGGCGACCGCCCCGACGCCCCGGGCGAACGGGACCGGGCACAGTCCGGGAGAAGATGACTTCATTTTTGATGAAGACGACTTTGAAACACCGTCCTTCATACGAAAACAGGCTAACTAGGCAGTAATCAGCACTTCCCGGATCTGTCAACCTTCCCCCTGCATCCTTGCCGCAGGGGGGCAGGCAACGCACGGGCAGCAAAGCGCCGCGCCTGCAAGTGCCGTTGCCATGATAAAGAATCCCTGCTAGCGGCTTTGCCTCAGCCGCTAACAGGGATTTTTTGTTGTAGTGCGCTTGTCAAGGAGCAACAGGCTGTGTTACGTAAAGACAGATCCTACTAATCATTAGGCCATGCCATATTGGGGCTCCGCCCCAGAACCCCCTGAGGGGGCTCAGATCAGTGGCGCAAAGGTTATCAGCAGCGATACTCCCAATGGGATTAACGTGAGCCTTAGCACTACCGTCCGCACCCTCAGACTCCCCCGCAAGGGGGTTGAACCCCCTTGACCCCACAACTCCAGAAAACGGCTTTGCCGTTTTCTGGAAATTGCGGGGTGCAGGGGCATCATGCCCCTGCCGGGGAGGCTTGGAGGGGCAGAGCCCCTCCAAAAAAGTAGTTTTATGAGTATGGACTCCAATCCTCTTCCTTTCCGCGTTCGCTTTGATCGGCAGCTTACCAAGCTCGGCTTCGGCATGCGGGCCAAGTTGATCACGCTGTTTGTAGTGATTAAAGTGCTGCCCCTGTTGTTGCTCGCGTTGATCGCCTGGCATCAGTCCTGGATGCTTGGTGAGGATCTCAAGCACAGAACGCGGGAAATGGCGGGCAAAGCGATACAGGCCCTTTCCCAGGCCGGTGAGATTGCCGTCAATGACGCGGTGAACGCCCTGAATGCGCGGGCCACTGATGATATTGAACGCATGAGTACGGACACGGCGCGTCGGGTGGCGAGTTTTCTCTACGCCCGCGATGGCGACGTGCTGCTTGCCGCTTCTCTGGAGCCGAACGAAGAGGTTTATCGGAGTTTTGTCGAACGCCTGCGCGGCCATCTGATCAAGCAGGGAACCTGGGAACTTGCGCCGGACGGCGCATCCTGGGTGCGCGCGGACCAGCCGCCGCCCCGTCCCCAGATGGTGTCCTCCAACGAGGAAAATGACAACAGTTTCCACTATCGCCCGCCTGAGGCCTTTGACTACGTTTCCACGCCCCTGTATCACGAAATGACCTTTGTGGACCTTGAGGGGCAGGAAAAGATTAAGGTGGTCAGTTCGCCGCTTATGGACCCGGAACACAAGAACGTGTCTGATCGGCGCAATACCTTTGTCAAGGCCGAGACCTACTTTGAGGAACTGAAAAAGCTGCGAGTGGGCGAGATCTATGTCTCGGACGTGATCGGCGAGTACGTAGGCACCAACCTGATCGGCATGTACACCCCGGACAACGCGGCCAAGCGTGAGGTGCAGTACACGCCCATTGATGCAGCCTTTGCCGGAATGGAAAACCCGCTCGGCAGGCGCTTCAACGGTATTGTGCGCTGGGCCACGCCTGTGGAGCGGGACGGAAGGATTATCGGCTACGTGACTCTGGCCCTGAACCATGATCATATCATGAGTTTCACGGATCACATTATTCCGACCCCGCAACGCTATACGGAAATTGCCGACGCCTATGCGGGCAACTACGCCTTTATCTGGGACCATAAGGGACGCAGCATCGCGCATCCGCGGCACCACTCCATTGTCGGCTATGATGCGGCAAGCGGCGATCCCCAGGTGCCCTGGCTGGAAGACCGCATTTTCAACGAATGGCAGGCCAGCGGGTTGAGTTACCCGGACTTCATCGCGGACGTGCCTACTTTCGTGGAGCAGTCCAACAACAGGAAGCTCTCACCGGAACTGCGGCAAAAAGGTCTTGTAGGCCTCGACTGCCGTTATTTGAATTCCGCCCCACAATGCACCGGCTGGTTCGATCTGACCAGGCAAGGCGGCTCCGGCTCCTTTCTTATCTTCTGGAGCGGTTTGTGGAAGCTGAACACGGCCGCGACCATTCCCTACTATACCGGCCAATACGGCAAAAGCGCGCGCGGTTTCGGCTTTGTGGCCGTGGGCGCGGGTGTTGACGACTTCCACCTCCCGGCCATCCAGACCCAGACGGTAATCAACAAGCTGATCAGCGATACCGATGAAGAGTTGGATGATATTTCCGCGGATACATACCGGGCCATAGGCCAGAACCTGTGGGAGACGGCTTTCGGGCTGTCTGTTTCAACGGGCCTGATGGCCGTGCTGGTCATGCTGATCGCCCTTTGGATGGCTTCAGCCTTCACCCGCAGCATCACCCGGATCATCGACGGCATTTCTCGTTTCCGCTCCGGGGAATGGTACTTCCGCTTCAATGCCCTGGTCAAGGACGAACTGGGCACGCTCACGGACTCTTTTGACGATATGGCGGACAGTCTGGTAGCGACCCTGAAGGGAGCGGTGACCATCCTCTCGCTGGATCGCCGGATCCGCTACGTGAATCCCGAAGGCTTGCACCTGCTCGGCCTGACTTCCCTTGATGAGGTGCTGGGCAAACCTTACTCGGACATCTCGATATTCAAAGATTGCCCTGCCTGTAACCCCCTCAGCGCGCTTCTGTCCGGGGACGAGCCCGATGTTCTGCACCACCAGGCCACGGGACACTACTACCAGGGGCAGGCCAGCTACCTTACAGACAAGAATGGGGAAAACGTCGGCTATGTGGTGAACATCTCCGATGTAACCAACCTGCTTGAAGAACAGAAGCATATCGAAGAACAGCGAGCCATTCTGGATACCGTGTTTTCCGGCTCTCCGGATGTTCTCTGGTACCAGGACAGCAGGGGTCGCTATATCGTGGTCAACCCCAGATTTGCTTCAGTGGTAGGCAAAAGCCCAGAGGAAATCCGGGGCAAGACCCAGGAGGAGCTGTTCCCGCCCGAGGTTGCCGCGAATTTTAGGGCCAATGCCAAAAAGGCCATTGAAGCCGGCGTTTCCTTTTATGCCGAGGAGTGGGTGCACTTCGCTGACGGGCATGAAGAAATCATGGATTCGGTCCGAACGCCGCTGTTCAATTCCCAGGGGGAACTCCTGGGCCTGCTCGGTGTTGCCCGCGATGTGTCGCAGCGGGTACAGGTGGAAAATGAATTGCGCAATACCCAACTGGAGCTGAAAGTTGCCGTTGTGGAAGCGAAAAAAGCCAGCGAAGCCAAAAGCGTCTTCCTGGCCCGTATGAGCCACGAGATCCGTACGCCCATGAACGCGATTATCGGCATGACCGGTATTGCCAAACGCAAAATAGATTCAGACGCTGCTCCCAAGGGGGAAGTGCTGGCCCACGTGCGCCAAATCGAGGTGTCCGCCCAGCACCTGCTTGGGCTGCTCAATGACATCCTGGATATTTCCAAGATCGAGGCGGGCAAGCTGGAACTTTCTCTGGAATCTTTCAGCCTGTCCGACGTGGCCTCCAACGTTTATTCCATTATCAGCCCGCGCTGCCTGGAAAAGAACGTTGCTTTCGAGATGGAGTTCGATCCGCAACTGGAAGAGGGCCATTTCATTTCTGATTCTCTGCGGCTCAGGCAGGTACTGATTAACCTGCTCGGCAACGCGGTCAAATTCACGCCCGAACTGGGGGCCGTCTCCTTCCGGATACGTCGCCTGGGAGCCAAGGACGACAAGACCCTGGTAGGATTTTCCGTCAGCGACAGCGGTATCGGCATTGCCGAAGATGTGTTGCCGACACTGTTCCAGCCCTTTGAGCAGGGCAGCGCCAGCGTGACCAGGCTTTATGGCGGCACAGGGCTGGGCTTGTCGATCAGCAAGAGTATCGTCGGCATGTTGGGCGGCGACGTTCGGGTAGTGAGCCGGGAAGGCGAAGGCAGTATATTCTCTTTTGAACTGTGGTTCGAGGACGATATAACCGTTACCGAAGCCAAAGAGGTGTCCGGCGATACATTCTCCCTGAACGGCAAGCGCATGCTCCTGGTTGACGATGTGGAAATCAACCGCATGATCGTTGTGGAAGTGCTCTCCCAGAGCGGACTCCTGATTGAAGAAGCCGCCGACGGCACGGAAGCTGTGGAAAAATTCAGGGATTCGCCCGAAGGCTACTACGACGTAATTTTCATGGACGTGCAGATGCCGCGCATGAACGGCTACGAGGCCACAACAGCCATCCGCGCCCTGGATCGGCCCGACGCCAAGTCCGTACCCATTTACGCCTTGACCGCCAACGCCTTCAAAGATGATGTGGCTCATGCCATGGACAGCGGCATGAATGGACACCTGGCCAAGCCCCTGGAGCCGGAAAAAATGTTCGCGATATTGAACAAAGCTTTGGGGAGTCAGTAACCTGACTGAGGGGGCTCCGCCCCCTCAGACTCCCCCGCAAGGGGGTTGAACCCCCTTGACCCCGCAATCCCGGAAAACGGCAAAGCCGTTTTCCGGCTATGGGGGTGCAGGGGCATCATGCCCCTGCCGGGGAGGTTTGGAGGGGCAGAGCCCCTCCAAGAGCCCCTCCAAAAAATATAACTTTCCTCCCACGCCCATGACAAACTACACAGTGCCGCAGATTACCGTGCTGCTTCAGCCTGAAGGCCGGGAGTTTTCCCTGCCCCGTCCCAAAACCGTGCTTCAGCTTTTGCGCAAGTTGGATATCAGGCCCGGCACGGCCCTGGTGATTCGTGAAGGCGGACTGCTTACGCAAGACCGCCAGGTCCTGCCGGGTGACCATATCACCGTGCGTATTGTGACTTCGAGCGGGTGAGGCTTCTTGTTGCGTCGGCTTGCCTCCACCT
>Ga0123353_10008426_pt1 | contig 14074 bp, 7 predicted proteins | sample TergutLab28metaG_3_FD_92763 | JGI IMG/M metagenome (GOLD analysis project Ga0123353, IMG submission 92763) | Labiotermes labralis P3 segment gut microbial communities from Petit-Saut dam, French Guiana - Lab288 P3 | ecosystem: Host-associated > Arthropoda: Insects > Digestive system > Gut ... | reverse complement strand
CATGTGGTTTTCTGCACCGAGTTTTTGGATGGGTGGTGGTCTTGAGAGCCGCTGCGTAGGTCGTGTGTACGGTGTGGATGGTGCAGTGCGTCGCGTCAATAAAATTACCTAGTTGCATTAAGTTGGCATTTCATTTTATTTCATGAGGAAGATGCATGGTCAAACAACCGTCAAGGAACTGGTACTTTACGTGAAACCACAGTCAGAGGTAGCCATCTTAAAGCGTAGTGGTAACATATGTGCCACTTTCTTTAGCGACTCCGCCATTTTCCCTCACAAGCGTATTTACATGCCCTAAATTGAATAGAGATAATATTCCTGGTAAACGTGGGGTAATTTTTGTGATGGAGGGGGAAGTGTATTTATTATGCAGTAGGAATTTGAGTTTTGTGTAGGGTGATACGATTTTGGTGAATTTCGAAGTTCAGAGAGTAGCTTTGTGCGCTTTATGTCGGAAGACAATTCGCCACATTGTGACCAACCAAATGCAGGTCACCGACTGAGCCCTCAACTTGTAGACGGAGGGCGTGACTTTGTGCTGCCTGTTCAGAGCTATCGTCTGGTGATATATGAGAACAGAGCAGTGTGACCCAAACTTTCATGCCCGCGGGCCGCTCTTGACTCCGAAAATAACCGCGGATCCTCACATCTTTTCTCACGTAGACTGTCCGGATTATAGGTACCAGAAATTGGAAATGTTGTGTCTCGGGACTCGTTTTAGGTAGCTACAAATACATGTCAGTAGCTTACGTAACAAAGCAGTGCATGATTTGACCTTAATTGGACTGATTTTCGCTCCTTTCGTGTGTACAGGGTGTTTCTCAATGAGGTATTCTTTCACACGAAATAAACACTTCGCCAGTTAAATAAGTTCCTCGATTATTTAACATATATTAAAAATATTTTATATGTATTAAAAAGTACATTTTGTATATATTAAAAATATATTTTATATATATTAAAAATACGTAAACTTCAAAGCAGCAGTTACCGAAATATATCCACGGTCCCCTGGCAACTGGTCGCGGGTCCCTTGGGATCCGGCTTTAGTGTCATTGAATCCACGACTGTGTGACACGATGTCCGCTTGGGACCGAACGTGATGCTTTGTGTTTAGAAACCAGCGACTGCTTGGCGTTACGTATCGACTTCTAGCGATCACCAGGTCCACAGGGCGGAAGGAAACGGGGTAGGCGGTGTCTTTTTTTTTTTATATTACTGATTGGATAAGCGTGTGGTAAAGCATTCCAAAGTCTGTTTTCAAAATTTTTAAATATTTTTTGTTTTGTTTTATCCTACCATTTGCGCGGAATGTGGCGTATTCATGTAATATGAAACGCCTTATGTAGTTCCGGCCATGTGCTATTGATAATGGACATGCATGTACATTCTATAGAAACTCGACCTCAAAAGTAAAAAATCCGAGCCTGGTTCGTATGTGGCACTCGTTATCTGTAAGACCCACGCTCAGACGTTTCCGTAACTCCACGCCTTAGTCCAGGGCTGACGACCTCCACGCCTCTGCCTCCTACGGATTCGTGGATGGTAAGAGGGCAGTGACAAGTTTTGCGGGCATTGACGACAGCAGTAGACTTCGGGCGGGTTATTACCTTGGTCTCATTTTATCAGATTTGGACACTTTTGATCGGCGGTCAAAAAAGTATGGCATGTGGTCGCAAGTGGCACCAAGAAATTTCGAATGGATTCTGATTTCCCATTCACCTTTTCTGTGTTTGGTTTCGTAATTCTGGCAGTGGCAATGGGTAATGTGTGGCGCAGCGAAAATAGCGATCTGCAGCGAAAGAAGTTAGGTTCTTTGTGTCTTAAGAAAAAAGTTAAAAAGAGGTGAAGTCCTTGTGCGTGCCGTGAAGGCGTTTAGAGGGAGTAGAGGTATACATCCACTCATTCTTAACTTCGGCTGTAGGTGGAGCTGAGTGGTCATCACCCCCCCCCCCCGACCGCTTTATCCCAGGGCAAGAACCCTGTTACCCTTTGGAGACTTGGTGGGAGTTCTTTTCTTTGGAATAAAAACGCTGTGGCTGATGTTGGCCGCCCACCGCCATCTAGAGTCGAGGTTAAGGATGAGTGGCACTATACCTCTACAGACTACTTCATAACGTGGAGAGGGACAGCTCTACGTTTCCTTTACCGGTCACGTTTTGTGACATAACCCGGCGTCTTTACAACCATGCGTGCTACATGCCCCAGAAGTGTTCCGAAGAAGCTTCGAATAATCTTATTTGTGGGCATTGTTCTGGCGAGGTATTGACCTCTGCAGTGTCGTCGGAAAAACGGCGTGGAATGTTCAGCCTGTGATTTCCTTAATTGACGGCAGATTAAAGAAGAGGTGTGGCAGGGGATTGGAGGGATGGACTATGACGCGGAACAGCCGGCAGACCGGATGCTGCCACCCTCGTGCTCACCCCATAACAGTGTGCAATCATAGCTAGCAGCTGCCCCAACATCAGACCCAGTAAGCGGTCTGACGCTGTTGTTATTTCATGAATACAGTCCATAGCGAGTAACGGCAAAACAGATAGTTGAATAAAGAGAGACCAGCTTGATGTCACTTGCTTTTTTATTTCATTATTTAATGCTCAACATGTTTCGGATGTTAATACATCCATCCTCTGGAGCTTGCGACTTATTTGTTGAGTTATTTTATGGGTTGTATTGCTCTGGTTCGATGTGTGTTGGTGTTACGTTGTGGTTTGGCTGGGGTGGTGTGGTATCCGGATGAAGGCTGAAGCACTGCTTCAGCCTGCATCCTCGAACCACAGCAATACAACCCATGAAATAACTCAACAAATATATCGCAAGCTCCTGAGGATGGATGTATTAACATCCGAAACATGTTGAGCATTAAATAATGAAATAAAAAAGCAAGTGACATCAAGTTGGTCTCTTTATTCAACTCTCAAGATGATGCACGGTCCAATGAACACAAGATTCGCTCGCAATATTAAACTATTGCAGAACAAATTGCACCCGAATCCGCAAAATGTTTCTAAACCGAAATTTCTTCTTCTGATTCTATATCAAAGGTGTGAAACCTGTCAGTTCTTTATGCCTCAATCGCTCAAAAAGTCAGCTGATGGAAAATCTGTTTTTCGCTGTTCTTAGAACGGAAAAGGGCGGACTGTGGTGTAATATTTCGAATCTCTCAATTCTTTCAAAACAGTAGCTTGACTTGTCAAAATGTTCCACCATAAAGTCTGGCCTAAGCAGAGAGAGCAAGGGAATTTTCAGAGTTATAACATATTTGGATAACTGACGGCTGAAAACTAGTTCCTACGTTAGACCCCATAACTAAAGAACGCAAGAACTAGGCTTCTTCCATTTTAAACTTCGCTGCTTACAGCAACAAATCCTTCCCTATTCCTGTCTAGTCGCACATTTCTCAAAGTAACCGTTTCTGTTTTTAAGCTATGTCACACGTACATTGTTGAAGATTTTGTGGTCAGCACTCTGTGAATCATATGTTCGTGTTTTGGCAGTAAATGTGAAAGGCAAAGTTGTTCCTGTGCACTCTGTGACGTCATTCAGGGGTGATCTCGTCGGTAGATGGGGATGAGTGTTCAGTGTTGCGTCTCGGCTGCTCTAGTACCGGAGAAAGAATTCGCTGTGCCGCTTGAATGGGAGGCTCATATGTTGCAGGCCGCATTAAACATTATACAAATCTCATCTGTGCTGCTTCCGCTCTTTCGTTTCTGGAGTCTTCTTGCAATATTTCGAAAATTTTCTTACTGCTTTGTTCCACAAAATATTTATGTTTTATTTTCTGAAGAAGACATGATCGAAATGTTGTATTAACCCGGAAAAGACTTAGAGAATTTTAAATATATTGATAGTTTATTTCACACCGCTTAGTAAACACACGTTTTCTGCGTTATGAAAGACAATTTAGTTAAAGCTGTACAGAAAACACCTGCTTATTGTGAGAATCGTAATAAATATATAATTTTACTTTTTAGGTAAAAGTTTAGATATTTTGAACGTTAAACCTGGCAGTACGTACAGTAAATACTGGGTTGTAACCTTTTACAGGCTGGCATACTTGCATATTACATACGTGAAACCTATTTACTGTAACAGCAAGAAACTCCACACACTTACACATTTATTGTGTACAGCTGGTTGAGGCAGTGTGTTACAAGCCGATGGGGTCACTGGGATTCTTCATTGTCATAATTCTTCCAGCCGCACTATGGCCATAGGGTCGACTCAGCTTCTAAGAGAAAAGAGTACTAGGGGCATCTCCTGGATGTAAAGACGGCCGGTGCGTAGGGCTAACAACCTTTCCACCTTCATTTGCCGATATTCTAGAAATTCTGGGAGCCTCAACCTCCTGGAGCCCTAAGAACATGTCCAGGCCTTTAATGGGGTAGCTTTACATTTTCATAATGAATACCGGTATTTCCAACACTGTTAAGTGACTTGCTTCTAATGTTTCAGTTAGATGAATGTCGCTTTTCTAAGGTTAACAGGGTGGATAATGCCACATATGGGACCCACGATGTTTGCCTCGCCTAGCAAGATAGGCGGGCCGGTGTGTCTTGTGTTTCTGTCCGAAATGAGAGACAAAACAAACGACGATAACTAAAGAAACCTGGACAGCAGATAGCCGGGTGGGGCGTCAGGAAATTAAAGGGCTGATATGCGGCGCCTAGTGAACTAAGCACCTGTCTGAACCTGTGCTCTGATCAGCACAGCCTACACGTCAGAAGCTGCATGCAGGAGGACAGGAATTAAAATGTGGCTGTAAAGACGGACAGGTCCTGATGTGTTGTACGTTTCTTTATATAGATACGTCGGGAGAAGCGCAAACACTACAAAAGTAGTGGGCAGCTGCTTGATTCGAATCTCGACAAAGGCACCGGATATCTTTAATCAAATGTTCCGTGGTTTTACTCAGCCCATGAAAGCACACCGAGACTGCAAGTTTGCTCTAATTAGGCAGCGGCCACACCCTTCTACACGCTCCCCCACTTGTTGTTTACAGCCCGTCGACACTGCATGTTATTTTAATCGTGAAAATAACAGTCTCTATGGATCCCGTCTTGAGCATAAAATATAATATTTCTTAATGCCCTCGATAGTACAATAGATATATTTTCATTTTTAGGAAATCAATTAGTCACTTTTGCCATAAAATCTTTCAGATAACGCAGACGGTAATTACGATAAATAACACCACTACTGGTATTATTATTATTATTTACTACTTTTGTTTTGTGCCAGTTACGTAATTGTCCATTGACCTGTGAAGCTAGCACGTGAGTAAATGGGAATTAATTATTATTATTATTATTATTATTATTATTATTATTTGTGTTGTTGGTGGTCGTGGTGGTAGTAGTATAGTAGTAGTAGTAGTAGTAGTAGTAGTAGTAGTAGTAGTAGTAGTAGTAGTAGTAGTAGTACCCAAGGATAAGTTATGATTTACGTTAGGGCTTCGTAAAATTTGCAAAATTGAACATTTCCGACTCTGGTTTTGAAACGCTTGTCAGAAACATAAAATGAGAATTTAAAAACAAATAATATTTTGTGTAATTTGACACGAAACTGAGTTGCAAAATTTAAACTACGTATCATCCGAACAGAGATATTGCAACAGTGCTAGTAGAAGCAGGTGTTAGATCAAGTATTCATGCTGGGTAATGACTGCAAGTCGTATGCCTCTCTGCTCTCCTCTCTTATTATCCTCCCCACCATCCATACACATCCTCCTGTTTTCCCCTTTCAAATTCTGGTCCATCTCATTCCATGATATGAATATCGTGAACAAAATACATTTTTTCCTCTTACTTCATTTATTCTCTTCAACTCATTAGACACGCATGCCCCAGTATATGTTTTCATTTAACACGCGGATTTAAAATGCAGAAAGAAAATGTATTATTTTTTTTTGTTTCCTTTGATGTTAGGTGATGTCTGAAGTATGTTAATTTAACAAGTTGTGTGTGTGTTTTTTTACGATATCGAATTAGGCTTTTAAATCGAGGAGTAAATGAGCCCGCTGTATAATCGCTGCAATGTAAGACTCCCGAAGTTATCCTTGATGAAGACCTTGTCTTGTTTGAATCTGGAACCGAAGTCAGATATACAAAAATCTCCAATGGTATTCTTAACTTGAATTTCAAATTTAAAATATCTTACTGCTCTCTAATGATGCGGTCTGATGACGTTACTTGTTTTCCTACCTGCTGGCTTGGTGGAGTCGAGGACAACGAAACACACGAATTCTGAGATGGGCGAATAATTTACCATTAAAATTCTAATCGCTTGCCATTCGGCTTCTCGTTCTGAGGGAAGGGTGGAACAGAAGGACGCTGTCAGATCAAAGTAATTTTCGGACCACAATAAGATGATTTGAATTGAAAAAACTTATTCGTCTTCTGCAGCCATTAAATCTGTAACATTTTATCCAGTATGTAAACTCAACGAATAGTGATTCTTAAAAAGCTGGTACTTTAGCGGGTAAAAAACTGGAAATGAGAGGCCCGTTACCATTAAGAATTATTAAGCCAAGAAGCATGCCGTTTCCAGTTCCGTACGTTCCAAGCCATACGTCTGTGATCGCTACATTTGTGTGATAGCTTGTTTCGCACCCGCGATCCCAGAAATGTCTTTACTATGCGTTGTGCAGGTAGCGGCCCCTGTGACTACCGTTATCACTCTTTCAGAGGAGTCCTACTGGCTGTGTTTTAAGAATTATAATACCAGAAACCTCAATGACGAGGCGGCCTAGGCTCTATTTGTTCTGTTGCGCCATGCTGAAAAGAAGTCGAGAAGCACAATATGGACCGGGCCTGTAGCACACATGGGAGATCAGGATATACAGCGCTGCAAATGAGTGCAAAACGCCATAACACATTTTTATGGTATTCGTATCTGTGCACGAATTGTTAAAATCCAAAAAAACTTCAACAAAAGCAATACAATAGATCACAATTTTTTACAATTAGAACACAATAACTCCGACATGTTTCGATACTTTGTTGGTCATCCTCAGGGAGTGTACACCAATATTTGTATACAGCAAAATTTATATACTTAAGAAATAATGTAAAACTTTATTAAAATCACTTGATGTCTTGAAGCTGATGCTGTAGTCGCTTTGGTTTTGATGAGACATTCCTTGTGAAACTGATCTTGTCGATTTACAATGCATCACTCCGAAATAATATTAAAATAACAAAGAATAAGTACAAATAGTAAGAGTATACGACAAACGTAACTTATATTTCGAAATTCTGTTTCAGCCCCTTAATTTTGGAAAGAATTCCACCTCCGCTCTTCGAAATCAGTGTCTCTCTTTGACCGTCAGCCCTGTACTTTATATTGTTCCACAATTAAACAGCATGTGTATTAATTTAGAAACAAATAGAAAAGGTAAACTTTGTGACAAAATCTGACAATTAGGTTTAATTTTGCATTGCTGCCACATTCGTTTGGATGTGGGAAAGAGGCGTGAAAATAAGACACTGGCCCAACCCATGCTAATGGAATTTAATAACTGTCCAACAAGATGCAAATTATTCAGTTTTTTACATTTCTGTAGACAGCTCTACATGTTTCGGGTGTCGACACTCGAAACATGTAGAGCTGCTTACAGAAATGTAAAAAACTGAATAAGTTGCATCTTGTTGGACAGTTATTAAATTCGATTCACGATGCAAGTACCCATGTATATAAAATCCATGCTAGTTACTTTGAGATCGGTTTGTTCTGCTGTACAATACGTCACAAATTTCTAGGATTGCTTTAGAAAAAAAGAGTGACGGAACTGTATTTGTGAATTAAACTGTATCAGTGTAAAGGGCAGTGACCCATTCTAATAGTGACAGTGGTAAAAGGATGGTATGAATAACAACAAGAGATGTCACTGCGCGATGAAAATAAATCCTGTTAACTTGGGAACTGTTTCAGATATCTGAGATGTTGTCCAGTGAAATACTGAATTAGTGACGTAGGACTTTGTCTATGGATCCGTGCATCGCTGATCTATATTAGTAATTGTCCAACTTGATGCAATACAAAGCAGTCTTTTTAGTATTCTGTGAGTTCACTCTACATGTTTCGGGTGTCAACCACACCCATCATCTGGAGTACACAAAACTGTAACTACAGCCTCCGGTACGGGTCATATTTTTTGTGTGCAGCTACCTCCCTCCAACGTGACCATTGGTCACGTTGGAGGGAGGTAGCTTTGTATTGCATCTCGTTGGAGAATTGTTAGTATAATGATATGGGCTTATTTTCTGGTTGTCACTCAAAATATCTCACCTTAATAATTCAGCCAATAAAGTGAAATGTTTGAGACTGATGGTATACCTTCATTTCCTGGTGAAGATAAACTGAAATTTTGGCCAATATTTTGCAACTGTCTTCGGGAGATTTTGTGGTTCAGAAGGGGAAACCGAACAGTTTGTAAATTGTCACGCACAAATTAAATCTTACGTTATCTTAGTGTGCCCATATTATTATAGTAGTTAATTAAAATGTGTATTTTAGAAAAATATATACAAAGGGGCAAGTTTATTTAGGACACGAGCAGATCCAAGTAATTCTCTACGACAGTGTATCTTTTGTTAGTTTGGGATGTTGGCTGACTGCGTGAATAATTACGTGGTGTTGTTATTTGTGTCCCACATCACACACAGGCGCCAACAAACCTACATAATAACAAATGTCCATCTTACTTGCGATGCAGGATAAGATACCGCGGAAGAAGTGTAGTTAAACTAGGAATGCACAATCTCAACTTTAGCAGCACGACAATCCACATGCAAGCATTTTGAGCTTAGATAATGATCACGAAGCTTCAACAGTACACGAGGCAATAAGGAAGAACGAGAGAATGAGACGGAAAAGATAGGAAAATGAACAGAAAGAATACAAAACCTGCGAAGATTGGAAAAGATACGAATAAATAAAAGGGGAGCATGAAAGAAAAATACGAAACAAATAAGGAAGTAAGGAAAGAAACAGTTTAGAAAGACACGAGGAAGGGGGGGGGGGCGGATGAATAGGAACAATGAAGAGGAAAATAAGAAATAGCAGTAAAGAAAACAATGAAAATAAAGGAAGAAAGAAGCACATCACTGTGCACATAACATTCCATTTCAAGAAAGAAATACTAGTAAATCACAACGTAGGCTTAGCATTTAAACAAAGGGAATAGTTTTAAACTATTTTATCTGCATATTATCCCCCCTTCCAACTACTTTCCAACAGAAGCTATGCAACCCTGCGTATGAGCCTTCTAAACCTCCAAGCATCCCCTTAATTCACTATGTTAGAATGTTGTCAGTAACTCTGCAGACTTCTCCATACATCTCGCGTAAAAACTGGAATATTCAGGGTTACTTTTTTTTTTCTTCAGTTTCACAGTTTCCTAGCCGCTCAATTTCATTTTGAAACATTACCGCTGCCAGTTCAAACAAAAGTTTAAAATTTAGTAATCGCCACTACGTCAACTTAACAGAGCGTGGTTGGCAGGCCACTGGGCATATTCAACCATAAATGATGTACGTTATTTTAGTGATCAAACATCAAGGCTAGCAACTGCTCGCACAGTCTCTTTATTTAACATTTAACAGTAGTATTTAAAATTCAGGTGATATTTCACAGAGAACACTTTGCGTTTCTACTGTAAAATCCACTCAGTTCATGAAATTGGCGGAAATGATGGGTGGTCATTTTAGGAATCTAGTAAAAGAGTAAGTAGATTGTGTGGAAGAAATGCGGTTTTAAATGTTGAAGTCCATTAAACCTGATAGTTTGAGGGTTATTCTTTTACCGTCTTAAAAATGTTAGTTTACAATTATTTCATCTGCTTGGAGGAAAATGGAACACAGAATCTTCAGAGTAATGTTAGCTATACATATAAAAGGCAAGAGAACTCCCTGTTGACAATCTGCGTACAAAATTTTAATGTAGACCTACTATGCCAAATTTAAGTTAAATCCGTTTGTTTCGGAGAAAGCACTTGAGGACTTTGGAACAGCTGCAGCCCTACCGCCTCATTACGTGCTCATCCAATGCGGTTCGTGTCAAGACGGTCTAGCATATATACATATATACATCAGGCAGTGAACAAAGAGAGCACTTTGTTGTAGGAGTAAATATTCGGATTTGTATTCGGGAGATCCGCAGTTGGAATAGCGACATGAACACTGGCTATCTTTCTGGAGCTTTTTTTTATGATTTACTTCAGTCGGCCCAGACAAATTCAGGGGGCTATAATATACGAGCCCATGCATGATTTCTTTGTATCCTTTCAATTTCATTATTTGTTGTGCAGTTATACAGAGCTGTGGTCTTTGCTGTCTTACTGACAGCAAAATTAAATAAGCACATGAATAAAAGAGGGGACAATATCTGACAGTATCTGACAGTATCTGACAATATCTGACAATATCTGACAGTATCTGACAATATCTGACAATATCTGACAGTATCTGACAATATCTGACAATATCTGACAGTATCTGACAATATCTGACAGTATCTGACAATATCTGACAGTATCTGACAATATCTGACAGTATCTGACAATATCTGACAGTATCTGATAATATCTGACAGTATCTGACACAGTTTTCTCATTACACAGCTGGACATGTATTACTCTCTCGAAGCGAAAAGCTGGCTGTTTAAGGGAAAGTTCGGATTTTTTAAATTTTCGAAGTTTCAGTTTGCTGGGCAAAATATTCAAAAAGGTTCTTCCTACTTCACAGTTTATGACGGACCAGACTGCTAATGATTGTATAAGGAAATACTACTAAGTGGTTCATTGTAACAAATGATCTTAGCGGTTCAATTTCGTTGAGATAGTGGAAACACTCTTGGGAATAATCTATTAAATTCACTGGGGCATTAATGACTTGAAATAACTCGGTTCCCAGTCGTTTTAGAATTTATCAGAATGCTGTTTCAACTAGACACCTCGTGTTAAGTTACAGCTTTTCTGTATGCTTCCATATTAGTAGTGTTGTGAAACTGCAGAAAGAAGGGAATGAATGTGAACATTACTAGGGAAGTGACGTGAGACAGGGGCATCAGTAGAATGCCACACAATTGGCATCTTTGGACAAACACTGTAATTGACACTGCAGCATTAACATACTTCCCCCTAATGTAGGTGAATTACATGGGCAGAGGATAGACATTACATCGGTTAATGAGAACCACAGTTGTTCGCAACAGTTGCCAAACTCCATGGAGCGGAATTTTTCTTGGAGAGTTATTGGTTGGGTACCTAATCGAGATAATCTTCGCCTCTTATGGAACCCTCGAGGACTCGTTACTTTCTTCATAAGGGTACGTCTGACGGTTTAATTCTGAACCAAATGATTCTCCTTCACATTCTTTTTCCATGCCATTTCTATTTGAATCGTTCTGATGTTACGTAACCATCTACACAAGGTCTTCAACGTGGTCCTTTTCCTTCAAGCTTTATGCCTGAAACTCCACAGGGTAGTTTCTCCCTGCCATCCGTGTTGTTGATCATAACCATTCCATTATGCTTGATTTCTTCATCCCAGTTTTAATCGGGGAAGAAAAACCTACGCATTATGGAGTACTTCATTAAGTAATGTTCTCCATCCTCCATTTACACCATCATTCCCAAATGCACTCAACGCTTCTTCCCACAGGGCCAAAGAGCAACATGCACGCTCATAGTAGGAAAAGCCTGAGACTTCTCAATAAATTTGTCTCTGGCTCATGACGGCTCTTGCCAGGGTGTCGCACTAAATGTAATTGGTCAGCTTCACGCTGCTGGCGCTTCATTCGCGGGGAGGAATCTCCGGTGCTCATTGAATGGGGATGTATGTTTGTCTCCAGAGAAAGAAACCTCGACTTTGTAGTGATGAGAAGAGCCTCTTCTGGGAATCGAACTGCTGTCTGACATTCCATAGCCAGTAACTTCGCTCTAAGATATATCATGTTCCCACCAAATGTCTTTTATGATAGTGAAATTTAGTAGAATAAGATGAGTTTGGCATAGATATGGGTAAAACAAACAACATACAAAACTCTAGGGGGGGTGGATGTGGGGGACGATTGTAAAACAATCCCTTTTAAGGCCGGAGTGATATGGTGTTGAGTACGTTGGATAAATATCTTGTGACAATGAGACCATCATTTTTAGTGGCGAAATTTTTGTGTCAGGTTTATCGAATATTTGGCGTTTTCTGCCAGAGATTTATTTGGTATAACTCACACGTCAGTAAACAAATTGACGGTACTTTGCTATAGTCCCATATGATCAGCATTAGTCATCGCGTTTGTTAGAACAGATCGCCGGAGGGCGCGCGCTCTACTGTAGTATTTCAGGAAGCGGCGCCAGCTTCACAGCAGGCGGCGCTTTTGCTTTGCTGTCTCAGCGTCCTTCGGAGGCAGGGCGGGTCCATTGGTGTGAATATGAAATCTTGAAGGCGCTGCAGTCCGGCAATCCCCAGTCAGGTTTGGCTGCTGTCCGAGATTTAGATTTAAAAGCTCCCCCACCATCTTAATGCCTTGGACACAAACGGAAGAGCGAAATAAATTTAATGGTAGAGATAAGACGATGACGAAGACGATAATAAAACAGTTGGTAAAGTTTGTGGACGTGGTGCTTAGGAGCCTATGTGGACCTACGAATGGGAAAGTGACATGAAGATGGAAACAGTTCAAAAGTTCTCCGTAATTTGTAGTGTTCAGTAAACATTCTTAGGGCGAGGAAATGAAGGTAGATGGAGTGGTGACAAGTAAGACACACAAGAGAAATAAGATATGCACACATAATTTTATTCGGAAAAACGATTGTCACAGAACCTTGCGACGCAACCTTGCGGAAACCTAGCGTAGCTGGAAAAGTAGCAGGTGTATTACAGTGGCTATTATGGACATTTTTCTTTCGATGACGTTCAACAAATTTATCTGCGCAGTTATTTGTCATACAAAATATTTCTAATGTCACTCAACCTGCAGAAAATATTCCGTCTCCCTGTTTTGGACTTTGCGGTTGAAGGATCTGAAAGGGGCAGCGGGAATTTTGTTTTAGTGCCATTAACAAGTGCCTTCTGCTTTCGCGGATTTCGAGGAATTGCCCAACTAGTCTAAGGCCAGCTGAATCATAATTAATTACTTGTCTCTTCCGTCTCTGATGTCATTAATTCAATGTGTGGCGTTAGGAAAAGCAATTAATAAATCAGTGCTGGTCACAATTACGTGTTGCGGGCATGGAGAAGACTCAGCAAAAGTTGATGCTTGCTGGCGACAAACCGGCACCAGATTTCAGACTCGCACTGCAGCACTTTTTCTCTGGACTGACTAATTTCATGCATTAAAATCTTTCTGAGCAAAAAGGGCACAGAAGTGCCGTAACTCGAATGCTATACATGGTGAGCTGCAGAAAATCTAAACATAGTTGCTGTCATATACAGGGTTATTCGAAATGATTGTCGGGGTTTTAACAACTTGTCATATACAATACACTTGAGATAGGAGTATATATATTTTTTATTTAATAGAACAACACTCCAAGTTTTCGTTACATACCTTACAGGTGCTCTATATATGAACCCTTTGTGATTCTACAAATCAGAACCGCCATTGAAACCATCACCGCTGACATGCTATAAACAGATTGGAACGAACTCGATTATCGTGTTGATATTTGTAGAATCACAAAGGATTCACATATAGAGCACCTGTAAAGTATGTAACAAAAAGTTGGAGTGTTGTTCTATGAAATAAAAAGACATATACTCCTATCTCAAGTGTATTGTGTATGACAAGTTGTTTAAACCCCGGCAATCATTTCGAATAAACCTGTATTTTCCTGATAAGTGTTTTATAGTCGCACTGGAATATATATATATATATTCGGCACATAAACTTCGTGCCCTTCCACGGAACGCTGTAATTTCTGAGAAAACATATTTACGTTTCTTACGCTTATTGGACCGTTCATCATCTTGATATTTGAATAAAGGTAGACCAGCTTGATGACACTTGCTTTATTATGTCAATTTACTGCTCAACATGTTTCGGATGTTAATACATCCATCTTCAGGAGCTT
>Ga0123353_10008424_pt1 | contig 14076 bp, 10 predicted proteins | sample TergutLab28metaG_3_FD_92763 | JGI IMG/M metagenome (GOLD analysis project Ga0123353, IMG submission 92763) | Labiotermes labralis P3 segment gut microbial communities from Petit-Saut dam, French Guiana - Lab288 P3 | ecosystem: Host-associated > Arthropoda: Insects > Digestive system > Gut ... | reverse complement strand
GCGGCAGATTGTGGTATTGGGATTTGCCGATTGATGTTGAGTTTGAGGTCTGTACAACCTCAGAGGGACATAACTGTTCAGAGGGTCAAGTCGCGGCGCTTGTACCTCTGAGCCAAGTATAAGCCGCAATGCTTGATAATACAGCATTATTTCAGAGGGACAAACTCAGGGGGACAAGTTTTTATCAGGCTTGTCCCTCTGAAACTTTTTATGAAGGGTGGTTTATGACGCTATGGCTACTACATGGATAAAACCTATCCATAAAGCAAAAGGGCGCTCAGTCGCCGCTACGCTTGCGGACAGGCTCGGCTACGCCGACAACCCCGATAAAACCAACAGCTACGAGTTTGTTAAAAGCTACGGCTGTGATTATTATACCGCCGCCAATGAGTTCGCGCTGACGAAGGAGTTATATGAGCAGCAGACCGGGCGCGGCGGTCGTAACGGCGACATACTCGCTTACCATGTACGCCAGTCTTTTAAGCCGGGGGAAGTCACGCCGCAGATGGCGCTGGATGTCGGCTACGCGCTCATGGAAAAATTTACGCATAACAGGCATCAGTTCGTTGTGGCGGTGCATACCGATAAGCATCACATTCATTGTCATTGCATATTTAACGCGGTGAACATGGACTGCACCGGCAAGTTCCGAAACCCAATCCGTTCCATGAAAATCGTGCGGCAGATTTCGGATTTCCTCTGCGCCGAGCGCGGGCTGTCCATCGTTGAAAACCCGAAGCCAAGCCGGGGCAGTTACCGGGACTGGCAGGACAAAAAGGAGCCGCAGTCCAACCGTGACAAACTGCAAGATATGATTGATAATAATATCTCCGCCGGTATGGTGTTCGAGCAGTTTATCGCCGCCATGCAAAAAGCCGGGTGCGAGGTCAAGCGCGGGAAGTACCTCTCGTTCAAAATCCCCGGAGCGGAAAGATATATCCGTGTGAAATCCATCGGCGAGGATTATACTGAGGAAGCCCTCCGTGAACGTTGTTTAGGTAAAAGAACCATTGCGCCGCGCAAGCAACCCGATGACAACTCCGGGCGTAAAGCTGCCGAGTACGCATCGGCGGCGAGGAAGCAATATCGCCCGACTTTACTAATCGACATCCAAGCCAAACTGCATCAAGCGCATAGCCCCGGCTTTGAACACTTTGCCACAATATATAACTTGAAAGAAATGGCGCGGACGCTTATCTATTTGAAGGAGCGCGGCATCGGGACTTATGATGAGCTTACGGAAAAAACCCGGACGGTCACAATCGAATATAACGGCAATCAAAACCGTATAAACGAAATCACTTCCAGGCAAAAAGAGATTGCGGAGCTTCAGAAAAAAATCGGCACTTACGGGAAAACAAAAGAGAAGTATTCCCGTTATAAGGAGCTGCAAAAACTTCAGCAGTCCTCTTGGGAGAAATTCAGAAAAACCGAACACCCCGCCGCCGCTTATTACGAATCCGAATATACCGACATCGCCCTCCACATAGCAGCAAAAAAATATTTTGACGAGCATGGCTATAAGGGAAATAAAAAGCTGCCGTCGATCAATTCGCTCAAAGAGGAATACGCGAAACTGGAAGCGGAAAAACGAAAACTGTATTCCGTCAATAAACCCGCCCGCGAAGATATGATCGCGCTTAAAACGGCGAAGCAGAACGTGGATATGTTTTTCGCTGAACCACGCCAGCCGCGTCAGCAGGAACGCAAAAAATCTTACGACCACTCACGATAATAAGCGCGGCTAGTTTACACAGGTCGGAAAGTTTTCGAGCGGCGCAAGCCGCCAAGCAGACGCCGAAAGGCGGCTTAAACGGACGGAGCGGAAACGCTCCGTCCGGCGGGTTTGGGCAGCAGCCCAACAAGCAAAAAACGCGGAAGCGGTTTTTATCCGTTTTGGGCTACATGCGTGCAGGTTGCCTTGCTTGCCCATTCAGTTACACACGGATAGTGACAATGGGCAATTGAAGCAATTTTACGCAATGGAACACTCGATAATGCGCTTACATTATGTGCGAACTACCCTTAAGTTTTTTCAGATTAAGAGAAACTCTTTGCTTCTTTTGTGAATTGAGTTTATTATATTATCGGTAAACACCGATGCCAATGCCAATTCGATTTCAAGGATTTCAGCTTTCATCTTCTTAACAGTTTTTATTTCTTTGACAAAAGGTGCATCCGTTTCAACAAGAATATTTTCTGAAGGAATATTTTTAATCAATTTTCGCCCATTTGGAGATTTTATCATAGCACCATTTATTGAAAAGAAACAACCCATTTGCACAGCACGATGCAACTGTACTTGCGTACCCGAAAACCAATGGAGAATACATTTGTTTTTCTTGACGCAATCGTGTTTTTCGAGAATATCAAGCATGGTTTTATCTGAATGCACAGAGTGAATGGAGATTGTTTTTTTACCAATGTTGGAACAACACTTGATAATAAGTTCAAATGCTTCTATCTGTTTCTCTTTTGATGCGTAAAATTGCTTATTAAAGTCCAAGCCAATTTCACCAATATAATCAGCACTGCCAATTAGTTGTTCAAGCAGCGACAATTCGCCGTATCGTTCTGAAACCAATTGCGGGTGAAATCCCAATCCGACCTTTATATTGTCGAACTGTTTTAACATCGTGATTTCTTTCTCATATGCCTTGGGCGTGGTTGTAACGGCAAATATGCCGATACCCGCCTTATTTGTCTCACTTGCAAAGCTGACCATTGACGACATCAAATCAATATGGCAATGCAAATCATAAATCTCCATATTTGCTCCCGGATATTCTCATGTTATTCTGTCTTATTGTCCTCGCTTTGTAAATATGAAGAAATAAATTCGTCCACTTCAAGTAACCCGCGATAATAGACATCTGCAAGCTGATTTATGTATTCGATGTTGCCGTCAAGATTACCGCTCTTATATATGAGTGTGTGTTTCAAGCTCGGATTGTCTTTTATCCATTTTATCGCTACTTGGAACGAGCGAAGCTGTATTCCCTTGCTTTTAGCGTGAGCTTCGACAAGCTCTCTTACAGAGCTTCTTGCATATTTGGACGTGTCATTATCAAACCCATACGCCTTGTGGATAGCGGCGCGGCGGATGATACAGGGAACGCAATATCCACAATGCATTGAGGGGAGTTTCTCCCAACGCAATTTTGCAGGTGAGGAACAAGATGTCGATTTTCCTATGGCTTTAAGTATAAGGTCTTTATTCAAGCATTCCTCAGCCATCTCGCCCTTTGTTTTATTCCAGTACGGATTGCTAACCGAATAAAACAGACCCAACTCGGATAGCGCTTTGTTCCAAAGATCCATATAAAACGGATGCGTGGTGCGCGTACTGTGAGACCCGACACGAAGGGTGTCAAGCGGTACATTCAACGAAATTAGTCCGTTTTCAGGAACTTGCAAAACAGTCGCTTTGTCCATTCCGCTGATTGCAAATATACCAAATGCGATAAACAAAAAAGAGCGGCTTCTCGTTGAGGTTTCTTTGCCACCGTCAAGTAAATAATCTTTCCCGAACGACATATAAAGGCTGTAATAATCCTTTGTTATTTCAGGATATTTTTCGGTGAACATGGCGAATAAGCTCTTCTGAGCATCCTTTGTATATCCGTCTCCGGCATGGCTTATCATGGCAACACTGTGGTTTTGCTCCAAGTGATTAACTGTTCCGATAAGACTGTCCATACCGCCTGAAAACAGAGAAACAACATCATATATTTTTTTGTGTTCGTTATTCTCAGAAAGTGTACTCTTGCGTTTAGTGAATGTAATTGTCCATCGGTCGCCCGTCAAGAAATTCAACATTTGGGCGAATAATTTTTCGAGAGATGCCCACTTGTCAAGATTGAAAACAGGCAATTCCAGTGAGATTTCTCGTGTCCAACTGTCCTCGGCGTGCCTAATTCGAGATATTCGAGTATCAGCGAGATACACTAAAGCTGCAAGCGTTAGAATATCAAAGCCGTCCTCGGAGGGGGAAATTTCATTTTTATTTAAGGTTCGAAGAACAGTTTCAATGCCATGTTGCATTGTGCCGTTTTCTCTTGTAAACGGTATCCTTGCAGTCACGGCATCATTTTTCTTTTCAGCACTGACATTGTGTATAGAATAATCACCGATTAGCTTATATTTGCTCACTGCCTACACCTCCTCCGAAGCTAATAAATCATAAGCCGCAGTGTAGACTGAATCTACAATACTGTGGGCTTGATTTTGTTCGATGTTCTTTATATCTACATTCAACTTAGAAACCGCGTCGGAAACCGTGTTTCGGATAAAATCTTTCATTTGTGCCTCAATGTTCTCAATACTGGCGATATCGTCAGGCAGAGAAAAGAGCTTGTTGCCTATATCGTTGACAAGTTTATGTTCAATAACATCAGCCATATATATTTCGGTAAAAGCGAGAAATTCGGGTGGGGTAAGGGTTTCTATCTGCTTGTTCTCCCAATCGGGCATAGCGGATAAGGCTTCAATGTATGCGCTTCTTGCGATGCCCTCATCTGTGTTGCCGCCATCAGGACATACAAAATCCATTATGTGGAGAAAAACATCCTTTGCAGATTTCCCGATAATATCACCAAGATGGAATTGCTGTGCGGTTGCGGAAACTCCACCTCTAGCAAATCCACCGACAACACTGACCAACCTTGCCGTACTTCCACGCGCAGAACCTAACCGCATTGTAGCGTTATGCGAACTGCCTGCAGAATTTCTTACATAAGACGAAGCAGCACGGCGCAGATTTCCGCTTCCGGTTCCACCACTATTTACAAAACGCGTGAAATTACTTCTCGGCATCGAGAATCTCTTTGGGTCAGTTTGTTGCGGTTTGTTTTCCTGTTGTGGATTACCTCTTTCAGGGCTTTGCGAATTATTCGGTAAGCCGCTGCTGCCATCGTCGTCCAGCCAGGACGGCACTAACGGCGTTTTTCCGCTTTGACCTCGATTACTTGATGATGTCCCCATCTGGTTTCACCTCATTTCAGAGCGGCTTGGGCAGCAGCTTTTGTTAATTTTTCACCATCCGTTGAAAGTTTTGTTAAATAAGCGCGAATATTCGCCTTTCCTGCGTCAGTTGTAATACTCTTATCCCACCCCTTACAAATCCACAAGCCCACAGATTTAATAGGGAATGTTTCGACAAATGATACAAGAGCGCTTTCTAATTCTTTATGATGTTCGACAATAACGCGAATACCTTCGATGCCGTTAGGTTGTGTTGATACACCTCCGGCTTTCTTAATCTTTATTTTGACTTGTTCAAAAACCAGTTTTGCCTCCTCATGAGTAAGGCTTTTTATTTCGTCTATCTTGTTGGCGATAACCATTTTCGTACTCATTAAGGTTGATACAATTTCCCGAAGTTTATCCGATTTAACTTGTTCAAAGAAAAAGTCCTCGCGCTCTTTACTTGCGAAAAAATAAGGTCTAAGGTCAAGGTCGCCGACTGCGGGAGCGCTTGTAACCCACTTTGAAAACTCATTGTCTTTTTGCCACTTGAGAATGTGTTCATCAAGCTTTGGAGGCTCAGGTGTTGGCTTTTCTTTTAACACCACCTTGCTAACTGACGGTGCATCAGTTTCAGCAACAGTCTCCGCATCTGGCTCGCTTTTAGTTAATAGCTTTTCAAATTCCGCCAAAAGAGGGCATTTGCCGTTATCGTCTGTCAGAACAGCAATATCTTTAAAGTAGCCAGGAAAGTAATACTCCGCAAGCATCATCTTAGCCAAAACAGATACTAAAACAGAATCGCCAAAGCCACGAGCCTCAGCCATTCGCTTACGGAGCAACAGCATATTAAGAAATCTCTTAATTTTGCGTGGATTTCCCTGTGTGTTTCTCGCTAAAATGTCGGATATTTGATTCGCTATAGCTATTTCGTTAGTCACAGTATCATAGTGGGTTTTCAGAGAAGCTTTTATATCCTCGCTTGTAAGCCCAAAGTTTTCCCACGGCTTTGCCATTTTCTCTATTGTCGCAGTTAATAGACTGTTAAATTCCGTATCGTTGTCCTTAATCTGTGAGCCTATCAACAACAGAGTTATGTACATTTCGGATTCAACTTGCCCGAGAGCAGGAATTTTGAACGGTACTTGAATTAGTTTTTCGAGATACCGCTTTGAATAGTCGTAATTGTCGTCTGACTTTTCTGGCAAATCGGGAAAGTGCTTATGAACAGCGTATTCAATCATTGCCTCGTCAGCAGCGATTACAAACGCCGTTGATTTCGTGAACATAAACAGACGGACAGCTTCCAATGTTTCAATGGTGACATTCGGTAAGCATCTGTCCAAATCATCAATCAGGACAACGAGCTTCTTGATTTTTGATTCTTCCAAGAGTTCCTCAAACGAGCGTTGAAACTCTGCAAATTCTTTGGTCAGCGAAACATCCTCAAAGACCTTTGAATCCGTCATATATTTACCGATGCTGTCTAACGCTGCATTTATCTTTTCTTTATCAGTAACTGTACCTTTTAATCCATCCATAAGATTGTTCAACAATCCGATAGGCGGCAAGCCTGTTGAAAGGGAGAATACCGCACTTCCCGCCACTTTAGCAACTGAAAGCCAGTTAATGCTTTTCCATAGCTTCATGAATGTTTCTTTGGCTTTTCCAACAAGCTTCTCGTTTTTCGACAACTCGGAAACTATCGCGCTCATCAGGGCGATTTTTGAATCCTCAAAGCCTTGATGCTGCCATCCATTAAACCGAATACAGACAATATTACTATCCTTGTCGGCTTTTGACTGAAGCTCATCTTCAATCATAAAGAGAATAGAAGATTTTCCTGCACCCCAATCACCGTGAACACCTATAGAAATAGGACGGTCATCGCACTCTCTTATTAACTCAGCAACGGTTATTGCGATTGCTTTATTGTTAAGCATATCAATCTTTGTTTCGTTATCAGATAATATCATTTCAAATATCCCCCGTTAATTGGTCGATTAATCCGCATATTTCTTGAAATTCTCCGCTTGCTCCAAGACCTTTTCAAAGACTTCCTCATCCCATTCAGGCGGGTAGCCGTTTTTATAGAGCAATACGGTCAAATCCATATTTAATTGGTTCTTGATGTCATCACGGGTAGACCAGTCGGCAAACTGCGCCTTATCGTCAACAAGCAGCTTTATCTCTTTTGCAAGGGTAAGGCATTTTTCGTCGGCATATGGAAAGCCGTGGTCATTACGCACTCTAACAAGAATATCGAAAAACGCTTTTTCTTCGTATGTGATGCCTATGTTTTCAAAAGACGTTTTATCGTCTCGCAAGTCTTTAAATATCTTAATTAGCTCGTCAGATAAATCATTGATAAAATCGGCGACGACCTCGCTTGTGAAAACGAGCTTGTCGCGGTCATTGTATTTATCGACAACGTTACGGAGCCGTTTGTCGAACTCAATAGCCTTAACCTTGTTCACTTTTCCGTATCCTGATATAGCTTTGCGGAGCAGCTTCAACAGAGCGTTAAACTTCGTAATTGGAAGGTTAATCTCATCTAACTGCTTCATGAAATCTTCGCCGAACAAGTCCTCCGGCTTGCCCGCGTTTACGATATTTTCAATGCCAGTGCAAGTGATGGCGTCTTGAACCATTTGTTCAACGACGCAATTCATAACCTCGGCATCAGGCGTGTCGCCTTTTGTTTGCTTATAGATTATAGAGCGTATAGCAAGAAAGAATTGAGCCTTTGCCGTTTCTGCGTCGGTTAGTTCCCCTGACGGGAAGCATATCTCATATGCGGCTTTCATTTTGCGCGAGAGGTTCATAAATCGGCTTTCCATCTCCTTGCTGACTTGTACATATTCAGCAGCGGTATCCAAACAAATCAAGCGTTCAAGCGGTTCGCCCGTGTAAAACTTGGTTGCGTTGAATCCGTGAAGCAATTCGTCTACCAACGCAAGATGGTTGCGGAATATAGCCAGTGAAATCGCAATCTCATCTATGGGGCTTTCCTGTGGGTTTCCGTACTTTTTTACAGCTTCGAGCATATCCTGCTTGATGCCGATATAATCAACCACCAAACCCATGTCCTTTCCATCAAACACACGGTTGACACGAGAAATGGTTTGTATCAGCGTGTGCTTTTGAAGCGGCTTATCAATATACATGACAGCAAGTGACGGTACATCAAACCCGGTAATCCACATATCAACGACAACAGCAATCTTGAAATTGGAATCATTGTTCTTAAACTGCTTATCAAGCATTTGTCGATAGTCTTTAGTGCCGCAAAGTTCAAACAGTTCTTTTTCGTCGTTATCGCCCTGTGTTGCGACGAGATTGATTTTCGCGAGCGACATCAGCTTCTCTAACTGCGATTTTGACAGAGCCGCTTCGTTTTCCGACTTGCGTTGTACACTCCAATCAGGGCGAATCGCTATTATCGCTTTCAATAAATTAAACGCAAGAGTTCTATCGGCGCATACAATCATTGCTTTTTGTACGATTTCCGGTTTTTGAGCCGTCAACGCCTCATAATGGGAAACTATGTCAGAAGCCAGTTTTTTTAACCGTTCGTGATGTCCAAGAACGCGCCGCATTTCGCTCATCGCTTTCTTGCTTTCCTCGACCTGCGCAGTATTAGAGCCTTCATCGGTGCATTTATCGTAATATTTCTGTATCTCACGCGCTTGCTCGTCGGAGAGGATGACCCTAGCCAAGCGCGGCTCGTAAGCGATACGGACGGTAATGCCATCGTCGCTTGATTCTTTCATCGTGTAGCTGTCAACTACTTCGCCAAACACTGATATTGTTTCGTCAATTGGTGTTCCAGTAAAGCCGCAATATGTGGCGTTCGGGAAGCTGTCGCGCAGATATTTTGCGAACCCGTATGTAGTGAACACACCTTTGTCAGTCTTTCGCAGTTTTGAGCCGACGCCGGTCTGCGTCCTGTGTGCCTCATCGGAAATGCAGATGATGTTCTCGCGGTCGGACAGCAGTCCGGTCGTTTCGCAGAACTTTTGAATCGTCGTTAAGTAAACGCCGCCGCTTTCGGCTCCCGTCGCGCCGTAGGTGGCTATATCCTCAGCGACATTCATCAACGGGGAATATGCAGGCTCTATTTCCGAAATTAAGCGAGGCGTATCATCATGACCGCCAAGAAAGCGTAGGTCAGGCTGTCCGCCTAAAGTCGCTTGCAGCTTCCGTCTGCTTTCGATGCTTCGTACATTTTCATCATGCAGATACTTCTTCGACGACACAAACAGTTCCGATGTCTGCCTGTCCAAGTCCTCGCGGTCTGTTATGATTATAATGGTCGGATTGTTGAAAACATCCCTGTCACGTTTACCGAGCATACGCGAAAGGAACAGCATCGTGTATGTTTTTCCGCAGCCGGTCGCGCCGAAATATGTACCACCCTTGCCGTCACCATGCGGTTTCAAGTGCGCCTTTATGTTTTCATACATCCTGCAAGCCGCGAAGAACTGCGGGTAGCGGGCAACAATGGCAGTTTCCTTTGTGCTTTCGTCCGGGTAGTAAACAAAGTCGCGAAGGAGGGCGATAACCCGGTCTTGGGCAAACGCACCCTTGACCATCGTGAGGAGGGCGGCAATGCCGTTGCTGACTTTTTCCTCGTCGTTAATTTTATTCCAAGCGTAATAATACTCATAGGGCGTGAAAATACTGCCCATTCGCGTATTAGCGCCGTCGCTGATGACCGACAGAAAGCAATACTTCATTAATTTTGGAATATCGCGGCAGTATCGTATAGTTATCTGCTCCCAAGCATCATGTATGGTCGCGTTCTCTTTGATAGCAGACTTGAACTCAAAAATCGCAACGGGTATGCCGTTGATGAACAATATCATATCCGGGCGGCGAAGCCGTTCTCCTTGAACCGAATACTGGTTTACCACTTTGAAGATGTTTTTATCTGGTTTCTCATAGTTGATATAGTCGATGTGCAGGGCGAGCAAAGAGGGGTCGTCACGGAGCAGGTCAAAACCCTCATTCATCAGTAGAAATGCCTCACGGTTTCCTTGATACAGTGGAGCAGAAGGGATATTCTCCATGCGGCCGATAATCTTTTCCGTTTCGGCAACAGTCAGGTCGGGATAATGAGCGGACAGGTATATCCGTAGGTCGTCCTTCAATAGTATTTCCTCAAACCCGCGATGGATTGTTTCGCCGCTGACATAATCGTAGTCCTGCTCTTGGAACAAGCTGATGATGGCCGATTCAAGCTCGGCTTCCGTAAACTGGCCTCGTACAAAATTCAAATCCACGGCGTACCCTCCTCGTTTTCTTCGCCGGTGACGCTTTCTGCAAGCTCCGTTAATTCTCGCAGTTTGTTTTCGAGTATGCGCTTGTCCGGCAAATGCAGTTTATACTCCGCAACCATAGCTGGTGAAAGGCTACGGCTCAAAGCATACTCCACCACCGTCGCGTCCTTTTTTGTGCAGAGGATTAACCCGACGCTCGGATTTTCGTCCTTTTTCTTAATATCGCGGTCGAGTGCTTCAAGGTAGAACTCCATTTTGCCAAGATGTTCCGGCTCAAATTCACCAATTTTCAATTCTATCGCAACAAGGCAATGCAACTCGCGGCTACTAAAGAGAAGGTCAATGTAGAAATCGCGGTTGCCTACCTGAACACGGTATTCGTCGGCAATAAAAGCAAAGTCCTTACCGAACTCTAAAATGAATTTTTTCAGGTTGCTTACAATAGCTTTACGCAAATCTTTTTCTTTGTGCTTTTCTGGCAAGTCTAAAAACTCAAGGACATAGCTGTCACGCAGGGAAGCCAATCCCTCGCTTCGTTCGATTAACAATTTGTTTGTTATATCAGATAGCATAGCTCGTTCATATAATCCGCTATCCATTTGCCGTTTTAGTTCGCGGAATGAATAACGATTCTTTATCGATAACATGAGATAAAACTCCCGTTCCTCGTCCGTTTTACATGATATAATTTGGAGGTTATGCGACCACGTTAATTCTCGCGACAGTGTTGCGAGTTTTTCGTTTTCCTTATATGTTTCATAAAACTGTCTCATTCTCCAAATATTTGATGCGGAAAACCCGCTGATTCCAATATAACGGCTTTGAATGAAGTCAGAAAAGTCTTTGACAATGGACTTTCCCCATCCGCTATCGGAAATGCGGCGGCTCAAATACTCACCTATCTCCCAATACATATTGATGAGTTCCCGATTGACGGCGCGAAACGCGCTCTCGCGAGCGTTTTCAATGATGGATATGACATCATCGAAAGTGTTTGAGTTTTTCGGGGTCAAATCGTCGCCCATTAGTATGCCTCCATATTTGTATTCATTTTCTGCAAATCAAAATTCTCGCAACGCGTTGCGAGTTTTTACGCGCCTGCTTCTTCAAGCGAACCTTTAATAAGAATAGGGCATATTACATCTAAAAAATGTCTATAGGCTTCGCTATTACCCATTGATTTGAAGACATCGGCATATTTTCTTTGAGTTGATAAATCGGGCAGTCTTATTTCAATGTCGCACATTTCATCCCAAGTGAAAGCCTCACGCGCTGAACCCCATGAGCAGAAGCGTGAATATCTGTCGAACTCCGGCCGATTGAAGAACATAAACAGGTAATCAGAATCAATAACATCTGGGCGAGTTACGCTGAAAGCAACGTATGAAGACGAAACAATGTATGTTTTTTCCGTATCGTTATGTGCAATCGTTATTTTCTCTCCGTTCCGTGATGTTATTGTAACGTAAGCAAAAGCGTTTGGGGGAACTATCAAATAATTGTGCAATGAAACGTCCGTCATATCAGCTTTCGTCTCGATGAACCGTTTTTTAATAGATATACCCTTGAGGTTATCCAGCCCGAACTTGCAATTAATATTCTTTTCTTCCGACATGGTTATCAGTGTCCCCAGCTTATATTTAATCAAGCCCATATCCAACTCCCCCAAAAGCGGTTTCCAACATTGCCAGGTTCTGTTTTTCTCTATGTACAATATTTTGAACCTCGCGCTGTATACGCGCCATTTCTGCTGCGTAGTCAATTTCCAAGTCGTGGTCGATGAACTCGATGTATTTGCTCGGCGCGAGGGAATACTTCTGCACGGCAATTTCCGCTTTGTTCACCGACCGGCAAAGCTCCGGCACATCGGCGTAGCCATCGCCTGTCTGCCAATCGGTGTATATTTTCTTAACAGCAGCGATTTGCTCATCCGAAAACTGGACGTATTTTTTCTCATAAATATTTTCATTCCACCGGCGCAGGTCGATAAAGAGGGTTTCTCCCTGCCTGTTGCGCAGTTGCCGCCCGTTCAGCAGACGGGCTTTTTTGTTGTTATTCAAAATCCATAACGTCACAGATATGTCCGTGGAATAAAACATCTCGCGGGGCAGGACGATAATCGCATCAACTTTATCATTTTCAACCAGAAACTCGCGGATGTCGCCCTCAACGCCATCGGCATTCAACGCGCCGTTGGCAAGCAGGAAACCTGCGATGCCGTTTATTACATCGAGTTTTGATAGCATATGAAGAATCCACGCATAGTTGGCGTTGGATACCGGCGGAGTAGGATAGCCGTCCCACCGGACATCGCCATTCAACTTATCCTGTGTAACACCTTGCGCGTTCAATTTGAGGTTGAACGGCGGATTAGCCATGATGAAGTCAACTTTTTTGTCATCGTGCAAATCTTCAGCAAAAGTGGATTCCGGGCGCTTGCCGAGGTTATGAGCTATGCCACGAATAGCGAGATTCATCTTCGCAAGCCGCCAAGTGTCCGGATTTCGCTCTTGTCCAACGACTGAGATTTTTGACCGATTGCCGTTGTGTCTTTCTACAAATTTAATTGAGGATACAAACATACCCGCGCTACCGCAGCAAGGGTCATATACAACGCCCGCATACGGCTCGATGAGTTCCGCGATAAGCTGAACGATGCTTGCAGGTGTGTAGAACTCGCCTTTCTCGTTGCTTGTGCCTGAGTCGATAGCAAACACTTGCAAGAAGTATTCGTAAACACGACCGATTAAGTCCCTATCGCTGAAACGCTTCTCATCAATCTTATTAACTTCGTCGATAAGGGCTTTCATCTGTTCAGGTCGCGTACCGAGCGTGGCATAGAAGTTTTGGGGCAATGCGCCTTTTAAAGGTGGGTTGCCATCCTCAATGTCTTTCATAGCGGTATCAATTATAACGGCAATGCTGTCCGCACTCGCGTTTTTGACGATATAGCTCCACCTTGAGGTTTCATCCAGATAAAACACATTTTCGGAAAGATAAAATGATTTCTTCTCCAAGAAAGCCGGAACATCGCCATGTTGTGCCTTGATTGCTTCGCGGCGTTTATCAAATTTGTCCCCGGCAAACTTCAAGAATACTAAGCCCATAACAGCGTCGCGGTTTTTTTCGTTGCCACCGACAGTCCCGCGTAGGGCGTTACGGCAATTCCACATTATAGATTCGAGCGATTGCTCTGTAACCGTTGCTTTCTTAGCCATTCACATTGTCCTCCGCACTGCTTTTATCAATTTCCATTATATCGGTGATGTCGCAATTAAGGGCTTCACAGATTTTCAAGAGCACATCTGTCGTAATATTTTCGCCTTTCCCAAGTTTGGCAATGGATGCCGTACTGATGCCTGCCCGCTGTCTTAAATTTTTGCGGTTCATCTTCTTGTCAATAAGCATTTTCCACAGCTTGTTGTAGCTTAATATCATTGCCGCACCTCATGCTTTTGCTCTTCTTTATTTGTAGATAATTCATCATAACACATAATAGAGCATTTATCAAATGTAAATTTGCAAACGCAAACATGAAAGAAGCGGATTGAAATATCCGCAACGAAAACTACTATATCTGCCATAATCAAATAAACAAAGTAAAAAAACTACCTTGACAAAACGTGTCTTTAGTATATTTTCTCGTCAAAACAGTAGAACCGTCCCATTGTTTTCGTTATTTAAGAATAGAGAATTCTCGGAAATTAAAAGAACCGGGGTTTGCGTTAAACCTCGGTTCCCTTTTTTCAGGGTTAGAAGGATTTGAACCTTCGGATGCAGGAGTCAAAGTCGTTCCACCTATGCACAACTTAACCCAATTTAAGACAAG
>Ga0123353_10008423_pt1 | contig 14077 bp, 21 predicted proteins | sample TergutLab28metaG_3_FD_92763 | JGI IMG/M metagenome (GOLD analysis project Ga0123353, IMG submission 92763) | Labiotermes labralis P3 segment gut microbial communities from Petit-Saut dam, French Guiana - Lab288 P3 | ecosystem: Host-associated > Arthropoda: Insects > Digestive system > Gut ... | reverse complement strand
ACTTCTTCTCTTTTGTTATCTCTTCTGCCATCTCTTCTTTGAGGGCTTTGATTTCCGTAAGCCATTATGTTTCCTCCTCCCGTTAAAACTTAAGTCCGCCCTCGCGGGCAGCTTCCGCAAGTTCTTTGACACGTCCGTGGTAGATATATCCACCCCTGTCAAATACGACGTTTTCGATACCGCTTTTGACTGCGCGTTCGGCTACCTGTTTGCCTACTTTCTGTGCGCCTTCTTTGTTTGAGCCTGAGCCTTCGAAGTCTTTTTCAAGCGATGAAGCCGAGCACAGAGTAACTCCCTTAGTATCATCTATTATTTGTGCATAGATGTGTTTTTCGCTGCGGAATACATTGAGTCTGGGACGCTCCGCTGTGCCTGTGATCTTGCCGCGAACTCTTTTATGACGCTTTTTACGCTGTGCGTTTGTATCCGGTCTCTTTATCATGCTTTTTCGTCCCTCCTCTACTTAGCGCCGGTCTTGCCTTCTTTACGGCGTATGACCTCGTCTGAATATCTGATACCTTTGCCCATATATGGCTCCGGTGGTCTCTTCTTTCTTACATCAGCGGCAAATTGTCCGACGACTTGTTTATTTATTCCGCTTATTATGATCTTGTTTGGTGCCGGAACATCTATTGATATACCCTCGATCTCATCAATTATTACCTGGTGTGAATATCCGAGGTTCATGACGAGTTTATTTCCATCTTTGATTGCCCTGTAACCCACGCCGCTTATATCGAGTTCCTTTTTGAAACCGTCTGTGACGCCGATCACCATGTTATTGAGCAGTGTGCGTGAAAGACCGTGCAGACTGCGGTGACGCGGGGCGTCTGTCGGGCGTTTCAGGTTTATTGTTGCACCTTCTACGTCAATTTGTATATCAGGGCAAAACGCTTGTTCAAGTGTTCCTTTCGGACCTTTGACCGTGACAAAATTATCATCGGCGATGTTGATATCGACTCCGGCGGGTACTGTGATCGGTGCTCTTCCTGTTCTAGACATCTTTACTTGCCCCCTTACCACACAAACGCAAGGACTTCACCGCCGACATTTGATTCACGTGCTTTTTTGTCGGTCAGGATTCCCTTGGATGTTGAAATAATGGCAACGCCAAGTCCTCTGAGAACGTAAGGAAGCTCATCCGCGCCCGCGTATACGCGTAGGCCCGGTTTAGAGACGCGCCTTAAACCCGCGATGGCTTTCTCATTTCCGTTATACTTAAGAGTAACTTTAATAACTCCTTGAACACCGTCATTTATTAGTTGGTAGTTCTTGATATAGCCCTCTTGCAGCAATATCTCCGCGATCGCTTTTTTCATGTTTGATGCGGGAATATCCACTGTTGCATGTTTTGCCGCGCTGGCATTTCTGATACGTGTCAACATATCGGCTATGGGGTCTGTGATTTGCATATTGCTTTCCTCCTAGTCAAGAGTTACAGGCTGATACCTGTTTTCGCACCGAGGTTTCAATTCAAATTACAAATTACAAATTACAGATTACAAATGTATTTGATATTGACCTTTCGATGTCGATTGGGATCTGGTATATGTTTCCCAATTTGTGCTTTGTGCTTTATGATTTGTGCTTTGTTACCATGACGCTTTTCTTACGCCCGGGATTTGGCCTTTGTACGCGAGGTTTCTAAAGCAGATACGGCATATGCCGAAGTCGCGCAGGTAAGCGTGCGGACGACCGCAAATCTTGCAGCGGTTGTAACGGCGGGATGAGAATTTTGCTGCCCTCTGCTGTTTAAGGATCATTGCCTTTTTTGCCATTATGTTTCTCCTCCTCTAAGACTGCTGGATGAACGGGGCGCCCATAAGTGATAAGAGTTCGCGGGCTTCTTCGTCTGTTTTTGCGGTTGTGCATATCACTATATCCATTCCGCGGATTTTTTCGATCTTATCATAGTCTATTTCCGGGAAAACAAGCTGTTCTTTAAGCCCGAGCGCGTAATTTCCGCGTCCGTCAAATGAATTCGGGCTGATACCACGGAAGTCGCGGACACGCGGGAGGGCTACATTAAGCAGTCTGTCCAGAAATTCCCACATTTTATCCTGTCTTAGTGTTACTTTCACACCGACAGCCATTCCTTCGCGAAGCTTAAAGTTTGCGACTGACTTACGAGCTCTGGTAACAACGGCTTTTTGACCTGTCACTATTGATATGTCCTTTACGACTGCTTCAAGGGCTTTTGCATTATCGCGGGTATCCCCGCAGCCGACGTTTACGACCACTTTTTCGATTCTCGGGATTTCCATAACGCTCTTATACCCGAACTTCTTCATCAGCGCGGGAGCAGCCTCTTCTTTGTACTTTTTCTTCATTCTTGTCATTATTCCGGCTCCTCCTTCTTAGATTTCAGCATTGCATTTTTTGCAGACTCGGACTTTTTTCCCTGCTTTGTTTACGCCGTGTGCAGGTCTGGTCGGTTTGTTGCATTTCGGGCATACACGCATGACTTTGCTTGCGTAGATCGGTGTTTCCTTTTGGATTATCCCACCGGGTTCACCTTGCTTGCGTGGTTTCTTATGTCTTTTTGCAACAAGGACGCCTTCAACAAGAACCTTACCGGCTGCCGGGTCAACACTCATGACCTTGCCTTGTTTGCCTTTATCTCTGCCTGCAATAACTATTGCTGTATCATTTGTTTTAATATGCATCTTACTTACTCCCCCATCAAATTACTTCGGGAGCCAGCGACAGGATCTTCATATATTCCTTGTCGCGGAGCTCACGGGCCACGGGGCCGAATATGCGTGTGCCTCTGGGGTTCTTATCATCTTTGATAAGCACAGCGGCATTTTCATCAAAACGGACATGTGTGCCGTCTGCACGGTGTACGTCCTTTGCTGTGCGTACTATTACAGCTTTGACGACCTCACCTTTTCTTACTGTACTGGCGGGAGCTGCTTTACGGACAGACGCCACTATTACATCGCCAACACCGGCATATCTCCTGCCGGAGCCGCCCAATACACGGATACATTTAATTTCTTTAGCGCCCGTATTATCGGCAACCTTTAGAAACGATTCTTGTTGTATCATGATCTACATTCCTTTCAGGAATTTATTTCGCTTTTTCAATAATTTCGACTAATCTCCAGCGCTTTTCAAGAGAAAAGCTTATTTCGCTTTTTCAATAATTTCGACTAATCTCCAGCGCTTTTCTTTGGATAACGGGCGGGTTTCCATTACTCTGACGGTGTCGCCCGTGTTGCAGGTGTTTTCTTCGTCGTGGGCTTTTAGTCTATATGTTCTCTTAATGATTTTTTTATAAAGAGGATGCGGGACACGTGTTTCAACTGCAACGACTATGGTTTTGTCCATTTTGTCTGACACGACCCTGCCGACTCTCGTTTTTCTTCCGGATGTTCTGGTTTCCATCATATTATCCTCCTGCCTGTTCGAGCTGCTTCTGGCGAATAACTGTCTTGACTCTGGCAATGTCTTTTTTTACTTGTGATATCCTTATCGGATTATCAAGCTGGTTAGTCGCGTGCTGCATTCTTAAAAAGAAGAGGTCTTTTTTTAGTCCCGTCAATCTCTCTTGTAACTCATCGGGGTTAAGTGTCCTTGCCTCGTTTGCCTTCATCTTATTCACCACCTGTCTCGACCTGATCCTCGCGTTTCAGGAACTTTACCTTACATGGAAGCTTGTGCCCCGCAAGGCGCATTGCCTCACGAGCAACTTCTTCTGTTACACCGGATATTTCAAACATTACTCTGCCCGGTTTTACTACCGCTACCCAGAAATCCGGGGAGCCTTTACCTGAACCCATCCTGGTTTCGGCGGGTTTTGATGTGACAGGCTTATTCGGGAATATTTTTATCCAAACCTTACCGCCGCGTTTCGAATAACGGGTCATTGCTATACGTGCAGCTTCGATCTGATTTGCTGTGATCCATGACGGCTCCAGTGCTTGCAAGCCATACTCACCGTAGGTTATTTTATTGCCACGGGTTGCTTTGCCTTTCATGCGGCCTCTTTGTTGTTTACGGTACTTGACTCTTTTCGGGGATATCATTGATAACCGCCTCCTTCCTTTGGAGGTTGTCCCTGGCGTGGATTGTATGCCGGTCTTCTGTTGCGGTCGCCGCTGCTTTGTCCCGGAGAACCCCCTTGTCCCGGAGGACCTCCGCGGTTGTAGCCGCCACCACCCGGTCCACGGTCTCCGCCCGGTCCGCCGCGGTTGTAGCCGCCACCACCCGGTCCGCGGTCGCCGCCACGGTCTCCGCCGCCATACCCGCCGCCTTGTCCGCGATCGCCGCCGCCATATCCGCCGCTTCTGCCGGGGCGGTCGCCACGGTCACGGCGTTCTCTTGGCGGTCTTGAAACGTCCATAGTCCTTGGGGTCGTGCGGAGTGTCTGGCTTAATATCTCGCCATTGTACACCCATACTTTTACGCCGATGCGCCCGTAGGTCGTTGCTGCTTCGGCAAAACCGTATTCGATATCTGCTCTGAGTGTTTGCAGCGGGATCGTTCCTTCGTGGTATGCTTCGCTTCTTGCGATTTCCGCACCGCCGAGGCGTCCTGATACCATTACTTTGATTCCGCGTACACCGAGACGCATTGCTCTGCTCATCGCGTTTTTCATTGCACGGCGGAAACCGATACGTTTTTCCAGTTTCGCGGCTATGCCTTCCGCAATAAGCTGTGCATTTGTGTCGGGGTTTTTAACTTCGACTATTGAAAGAGCTACCGGTTTGCCGATCCTTTTTTCAACATCCATACGAAGTCTTTCGATTTCTGCGCCGCCTTTACCGATAACAACGCCGGGGCGGGAGCAATGAATGAATATCCTTACCTTTGAATTATCACGCTCTATCTCAATTTTCGGTACACCTGCCGAGAACAGCAAGTCCTTGAGATACTTACGGATATTATAATCCTCTACGATCAGGTCACCCACTTTGTCCGCGCGTGCGTACCAGCGGGAATCCCAGTCTTTTATTACTCCGACTCTGAAGCCGTGTGGATTAACTTTTTGTCCCATTCCGCTACACTCCTATTCCTTTTCCGCGACAACGATGGTTATGTGTGATGTCCTTTTATTTATCCGGTGTGCTCTTCCGCGTGATACCGGTCTAATCCTTTTGAGGATCGGTCCGGGGTTTGCGAAGGTTTCGGATACGTAGAGATTGTCCGGATCCATCTCATGGTTGTTTTCCGCGTTTGCCACCGCGCTGTTGAGGAGTTTTAACAATACCTCTGATGCGGATTTTGAAGATTGCATGAGAATCGCTTTTGCTGTTTTTGTATCTTTGCCCCTGATGAGGTCGCAAACGATTTTGACCTTGCGCGGCGAGATACGAATGTATTTAGTATGCGCTTTCGCTACTTTTTCCATACCTGCCCCCCCTATCTTGATGTTTTACTGCCGGCGTGACCGCGGTATGTGCGTGTTGGCGCGAATTCGCCTAGCTTGTGACCGACCATATCTTCTGTAATGTACACCGGAACATGACGCCTGCCGTCGTGCACTGCTATTGTATGACCAACAAATGTCGGGAAGATAGTACTTGCGCGTGACCATGTCTTCAGAACCTTTTTGTCGCCCGATGCATTCATCGCGTTAACTCTTTTTAAAAGCTCCGGTGCAGCAAAGGGACCCTTCTTTACACTTCTACTCATTATCTCACCTAATCCCTTTCATCACTTCTTGCCGCGGCGTTTTACGATGTACTTATCGTTTGGATTTCTTGCTTTGCGGGTCTTATATCCCAGTGTCGGTTTACCCCATGGCGTTACCGGTCCGGAGCGGCCGATCGGTGCTTTGCCCTCGCCGCCTCCATGCGGATGGTCGACGGGGTTCATAACAGAACCGCGTACTGTCGGGCGTATACCCATGTGTCTTTTGCGGCCCGCTTTGCCTATATGAATATTGCCATGGTCGGTGTTTCCGACCTGGCCGATCGTTGCCATGCAATTACTGCGGACGAGCCTGTGCTCACCTGAAGGCATTCTTATCTGAGCCATCGCACCTTCTCTTGCCATGAGTTGAGCTGCTGTTCCCGCACTGCGAACAAGCTGCGCACCTTTGCCGGGATGTAACTCAATGTTGTGTATGACTGTGCCGACAGGGATCGATGTTATCGGCAGGGCGTTGCCCGGTTTGATGTCCGCACTTTTTGAAGATATCACCGAATCGCCTTGTGACAGGCCGACGGGCGCGAGGATATAGCGGCGTTCCCCGTCAGGATATTCTATTAGCGCAATGTTCGCTGAACGGTTCGGGTCATACTCAAGACGCAGTACATTACCGGAGACATCAAGCTTATCACGTTTAAAATCGATGATCCTATACTTTCTGCGCTGACCGCCGCCTTTGTGACGTACTGTAATACGACCGTAATTATTACGCCCCGAATTTTTCTTTAGCTTCTCTGTCAAGCTGCGTTCAGGTCTGGCTTTTTTGTCTATCCCGTCAAATCCGGAAACAGACATATGCCGTCTCGACGGGGTAGTTGGTTTATATGATTTTACAGGCACTTTTTTGTTCCTCCCATTCACGTACTATGCGCAGTATAGAATTGAAAATTGAAAGTTGAAAATTGAAAATTATTAGTTAATCAAATCGAGCAAATATTCACAATGTACGATACTTTCCATTTTCTATTTTCCATTTTCCATTAATTACATTAATCCTTCGAAGAATTCTATGGTTTTTGATCTGTCTGAAAGCTTAACGACGGCTTTCTTCCAGTCTTTTCTGCTGCCTTCCGGATACCGGCCCATACGTTTTGTTTTGCCTTTCATATTTAATGTAGTGACCTTGGCGACTTCAACACCAAACAGATCTTCTATTGCCTTTTTGATTTCGATCTTGTTTGCGGTTGGCGCGACTTCAAAAACGTACTTCTTTAGATCAACATGTTCTGTTGATTGTTCCGAAATTATCGGACGCAAGATAATATCACATGATGTTCTCATTACGCGTATACCTCCTCGATCATCGGAAGTGCTGCTTTGTCAACAATAAATGTTTTTGCGTTCATTATGTCGTATGTATTTAATAGTGTCGCAAAAGTAGTTTTGACTCCGGGAACATTCCTTGCGCTCATCACGATGTTTTGGTTGAGTTCGGGTGTCACTACAAGTGCCTTGCCCTCAGCTCCGATGGCGTTCAGGAACTTCACGAAGTCCTTTGTTTTGATTTCTTTTAAGTTTAATTTATCAACAACGATAATCGAATCGGTGTTTGCTTTAATCGACAATGCTGATTTTAGCGCGAGCCTCTTAAGTTTTTTATTTAGCGCGTAACGGTAGCTGCGTGGTTTCGGCGCAAACGCAACACCACCGTGTGTGTAGTGCGGAACGCTTGTTGAGCCTTGGCGAGCTCTGCCTGTTCCTTTTTGGCGATAGGGTTTTGCTCCACCGCCGCGTACTTCCGCGCGTGTCAGTGCGGATTGTGTACCTTGTCTTTTGTTTGCAAGGTGGTTTTTTATTGCGGCATGGACTGCCAAGGTATTTGGTTCAACGCCAAAGATAACCTCGGAGAGTGTCACTTCGCCGATGACCTTGCCCTTCATATCGTGTAATTTTACTTCCGGCATTTTTCTCTCTCCTTCCGATTAGTTCTTTACAGTATTCTTGAGATAAACAACGCCGCCTTTAGGTCCGGGGATCGCACCCCTTACGGCAATCAGGTTTATCTCCGGGTCAACTTTTACTACGTCAAGGTTCTGGACCGTTACTTGCTCCGCACCCATTTGACCGGCACCCATTTTACCTTTGAAGATGCGTGCAGGGTCTGAGCCGGCACCCATTGAACCGGCGTGACGGTGTACCGGACCTCCGCCGTGCGAGGTTGCTGTCCGGCTGGCGCCATGACGTTTGATAACGCCTGAAAAACCTTTACCTCTGGAGATTCCCGTAATGTCTACTTTGTCTCCTTCCGCAAAAACGTCTGCTTTGATCTCATCTCCGACGTTAAGGGTCGATATGTCTTCCAAGCGGAATTCTTTTAAATATCTTTTTGCCGATACTCCGGCTTTTTTGATATGACCGAGCTGCGGTTTTGATAGCTTGCGTTCTTTTATATCTTTAAAACCAAGCTGTACAGCTTCATATCCGTCATTTTCTTCGGTTTTCTTCTGCACTACGACACAGGGTCCCGCTTCTATGACTGTTACCGGTATAACCTTGCCTTTTTCGTCGAATATCTGTGTCATACCGACTTTTTTTCCGATAATCGCTTTGACCATTGTCTTTCTCCTTTGTTAATGTAATTGGTTGAACAAGTGTCCAACATTACCCTAAAGGCGACGAAACGCCCTTACTCGCGATCTTTAATGCCCTAATTCTGGCATCTAATCCCTATTCCCTGTTCCCTAACACCTAGCGCCTAACGCCTAGCCCCTAGCACCTAACACCTAGCGTCTAACACCTAGCCCCTAAAGTTTGATCTCAATTTCAACTCCGGCGGGGAGTTCGAGGGACATCAGGGCTTCGACTGTTTTTTGGGTCGGACCTATGATGTCTATCAGTCTTTTGTGTGTCAGGCGTTCAAACTGTTCCCTTGCATCCTTGTACTTATGCACTGCACGAAGTATGGTGATGATTTCTTTTTTTGTCGGGAGTGGTATCGGGCCTGATACTCTTGCATCTGTTCTTTTTGCTGTTTCGATGATGGTTGATGCCGCTTGATCGATCAATTGATGGTCGTAAGCCTTGAGCCTGATGCGGATCATTTTTTTTGCTGATGCCATTTTTTATCCTCCAAATTTCTGTACACTCTGCCGTGTGTGTCATTTTTCTGTCTGAAATTTGCCGGAAGTTACCAGGTGGTGCCTGCAATCTCCCGGTTCATTACGCTTTTTGTCCTTATTTTTTGCCTCTTTATTTATGGACGCTCGAACAGAATACCAAAACCCGCATGGCTTGTCAACGATTATTTTATAATTTTAAATGGATTTTACGAAATTTTTCCCGATTTGCTTATTATATCCACAAAATTTTATAAAAAGTCAATGAATTTAGCCGATTTAACTACAGAATAAACTAAAGGTTTTTGAAAATCATACGATTAATATAATAACAGGGACTTAAATCGTTATAAGATCGACCGGGGTAATAATTCCGACTCAGAAGCTTACGGCGACAAGACCCGAAAAAAGGAAGAAGTATTATATGACAATTGAATCAGTTTTACCGAAAACGAACAACGTTTTGGCAAACAGTATTCCGACGCCGCAATCGCGACCTGCCGTACAACCGGAAGTTGTAGGGAATGTCGCGTCGTTTGCCAATACTTTCAGGGCACGGGCACTTACCAGTGGCTGTGATGAACTTGATTCAATATTTGATGCCGCAGGGCAGAAATATAACTTATCCCCCGATTTACTTAAAGCTGTAGCAAAGGTCGAATCCACGTTCAGGCCGCATCTGGTTTCAAAAAGCGGAGCGATGGGTATCATGCAGATAATGCCCGGTACCGCAAAATATCTCGGCGTTGATGATCCGTTTGACCCTGAACAAAGCATAATGGGCGGGGCACGGTACTTAAGGGAAAACCTTGACAGGTTTGATGGCGATATAAAACTTGCGCTCGCCGCATACAACGCAGGGTGGCCTGCAGTCAAAAAACATGGCGGGATCCCCCCGTTCAGAGAAACACAAGCATATGTCCCGAAAGTCCTTGGTTATTTCGGAAGCGACGAACCGGCTCCAAATGAGCTGACTTACAGCGGCTTTGACATGAGCGGAAAAATTAGCGAACCAAGCGGCAGCAGCAGCGGCAACAGCGTTTTCAACTTTAATGAAGCTCTCGCTCAAATGCTCTTTATCAAACTGATAGAAATGCAGATGGGTTCAAACAAAGAAAATACGGGAAGGGTTTTTTAATAGTATAATATGGTTGGTTACAACCATTTTGGAAACGGGTAATCGCAAAAGGCGGTCACCCGTTTTTTGATTGGAAAAGCAGAAGAGCCGTCCCCTTGCTTTCTGAAGCAGAAGAACCGTCCCCTTGCTTCGCCTTGTGTTCATGATTTAGTAATAATTTGAACAAAATTCGGATAATAATCCAAAGACATATGATTTTTAATTATTTATACTCATTTACATAATCAGCTCATTTTAGGGCATATAATAAGAAAGGATATTAAAGAAATGAAAAAGGCAATTGGAATTTTAGTATGTCTCGTAATGATCATCAGTCTTGTCGCGGCATGTGCCGGCGGCAGCAGCGGCAGCAACAGCGGCGGTCCTATCAAAGTAGGCATCATCAACAACCCGCCTGAAGAGTCAGGCTATCGTGCAGCTAATGTTGCCGATATGGAGCGCGTTTTCACAGCAGCTAACGGATATGAAACTCAGTTCTTCTATGACAAGACAAACGACGCGCAGCTCAACGCAGCCAGAGGCTTCATTACGGACGGCGTTGACTACATCCTTCTTTCAGCGGCTGATACAGACGGCTGGGAAGCTGTTCTCAGAGACGCAAAAGAAAAAGGCATCGGCGTATACTTGTTTGACCGTATGATCAACGTTCCCGCAGATCTCTACACTGCGGCGGTTGTATCCGATATGGCAAATCAGGGCGATCTCGCTATGAGCTGGCTCAACAGCCTAGGACGCGATGACCTCAAGGTCGTCCACATCCAGGGACAGATGGGTTCGGATGCACAGCGCGGACGCACAGCGGCGTTTGACCGAGAGGTTGCAGCAGGCAACATGGTAAAAGTTCTCCAGCAAACAGCATCATGGAGCGAAGATCAAGCAAAGGACATTGTCAAATCCGTCATCAACTCCGGCGCAGAATTTAACGTGATCTATGCAGAAAACGACGGTATGGCACAAGGCGCAGTCGCTGCTCTTCAAGAAGCAGGTATTACACACGGCGTAAACGGTGATGTCATCATCATTGGTGTTGACGCAAACAAATGGGCCCTTAGGGAAGTCCTCGCAGGAAACTGGAATCTGAACGTACAGTGCAGCCCCTTCCAGGCACAAGTCATCCATGAGCTTATCCAAGGTATCCGCCCGATAATCATAATCTCTGAAGAGAGATACTTTGAAGCAGGCGTTATCACACAAGCAGACATTGACCAATACGGTCTCGGCGACTAATATCTAGGTACAAGTCAGCCAAAAAAAATAACAGTGCGGAGCATGTGGAAAATTTCCGCATACCCGCACTGTTTATGCTATACTATATATATTAACAGGCGGGAGGAATGCTTGGTGTTACATGAAGAAGTATTGACGATGCGGAAAATCAACAAAGCATTTCCGGGAGTGCAAGCTTTACAGGATGTAGACTTTACCTTGCGCAAGGGCGAGATACATGCTCTTATGGGTGAAAACGGCGCGGGTAAATCAACATTGATCAAAGTGTTGACAGGGGTCTATCTTAAGGATTCCGGGCAAATAAACCTTACCGGTATAGAAAAGCCAATAAACATCAAATCACCAAATGAAGCACAGAATATGGGTATCAGTACGGTTTATCAGGAGATAACATTATGCCCGAACCTTACCGTTGCCGAAAATATTTTTATAGGCAGGGGCAAATACAGTCTCATAAGCTGGAACTCCATAAAGAAAAAAGCAAAAGATATCCTTGATAACCTTAATATACCCGCAAGACCGACTCAGCAGCTTTCCAGCTGTTCGCTGGCTGTTCAACAAATGGTAGCGATCGCAAGGGCTGTGGATATGGATTGTAAGGTGCTTATTCTTGACGAGCCTACATCATCACTTGATGAAAGTGAAGTCGAAAGGTTATTTTCGCTTATGCGGGACCTTAAATCCCGTGGTGTAGGGATCATTTTTATCACGCATTTTCTTGAGCAGGTCTATGCGATATGTGACAGGATCACTATACTACGCAATGGCGAGCTTGTTGGGGCATATGACGTTGCCGACCTGCCGCTGGTTGATCTGATAGCAAAAATGATAGGTAAAGCACTTGACGATTTATCCGAATTGCAAAAAAGCAAAGCAACGACCGATAGTAATATATCTCCTGTTTATGAGGCTTCTGAGCTGTCAAGCGCGGCAGGTGTAAAACCGTTTGATTTTAAGATCCACAAGGGTGAGGTCAACGGGTTTACAGGTTTGCTCGGATCGGGGCGCAGTGAAAGCGTCCGTGCGATATTCGGGGCTGACAGGATCACCGGCGGCAAGGTGAAGATGAACGGCAAATCTATAAAAATATACAAACCGATCGATGCTATGAAAAATGGTATCGGGTACCTTTCTGAAGACCGTAAGGGTGACGGTATCATTGATGATTTATCTGTGAAGCAGAATATTATTCTTGCGCTCCAGGTAATGAAGGGCTTTTTCAGACCATTCTCAAAAGCTGAAGCGGAAGTTTTTGCTGATGAGTATATCAGGCTGCTCGATATAAAAACCGCATCAAAGGACACCCCGATCAAATCACTGTCGGGAGGAAACCAACAAAAGGTCATACTTGCGCGCTGGTTGCTTACCCACCCGGAATACCTTATTTTGGATGAACCCACACGCGGTATTGACGTCGGAACTAAAGTAGAGATCCAGAAGCTTGTTTTAAAACTCGCGGAAGAGGGAATGTGCATCACTTTTATTTCCTCGGAGATAGAGGAAATGGTACGTACCTGTTCCAGGCTTTTTGTAATGAGAGACCGTAACATCGTCGGTGAGCTTAATGGCACCGAGGTTACTCAAGACAATATAATGCATACTATTGCAGGGGAGGTGAAGGTAGGATGAACAGCCTTTTAGCATCATCCCGCAGATTTTCTTCCAAACATCTGCTTCCGCTGATAATTCCGCTAACTGCTCTTTTCCTGCTTATTATCTTTAACTTGTTCAGGGATTTGAGCTTTTTCGAAATCAGAGCCGTGACCCATGCCGACGATTTTACCGTCCTGCAGGGAAATCTCATCAGTGTTCTTAACAGTGCATCCGGAATAGCTATAATGGCTATGGGTATGACGCTTGTGACTGCCGCCGCTAAAGGACAGGATATAAGTGTCGGTGCGGGTGCCGCGATCGCGGGAAGCGTTTTGATCAATGTCCTTCGTTCGAATCCATTTACTATGCCGTATTTTTTACTTGCACTGTTTGCGAGTATAATAGCGGCAATGGCTGTGGGGGCTTTTAACGGCACGTTGGTTTCCGTATTTAGAATCCAGCCTATGATCGCAACTTTGATTTTCTTTACTATCGGCAGGTCGATAGCTTTTTGGATCAATGGCGGCGCAACACCAACGATCAATCATCCGCTCCTGCGTTCACTTGGCGGATTTATCCACGGTGTCCCGATACCTACATCTATTTTCGTTGTCATACTAATAGGGATCATTTTTGGTGTTGTCTTGAAATTCACCAATCTTGGGCTTTACGTACAGTCTGTTGGGATCAATCAGAACTCCGCACGTCTGAACGGGATCGATCCGGTCAAAATGAAGCTGCTTGTGTTTATGATTCTTGGTGTATGTGTGGCAGTAGCAGCAGCTCTTAGCGTTGGTGGTATCGGGCTGATGAATCATTCAACTATCCTTATAGGAAGCGAGATGGATGTCATTCTTGCGGTCGCGATCGGCGGAAACGCACTAAGCGGCGGTAAGTTCAACATGATCGGCTCGGTCATTGGCGCTTATGTGATACAGGGACTCACAGTAACACTTTATGCTATGAAGGTTTCTTCGACTGATATTCTTGCGTATAAAGCGATCGTTGTCATTATACTGGTTGTTATTGGCTCCCCGGTAGTCAAAGATAAACTCAGCCTGGTGTGGAAGAAAGTCGTTAAAAAAGCCGGTCAACCCATGGCTTCGGCAGCAAATGAGGAGGGCTTTAAAGATGAAATTTAAAATCCCCTTCTTAAAAAGCGGGCGAAGAGAGCCGCTCACCGACACAAACCTGCTGCTTACTATAACGATCTGTATTTTCTTCGGTATGTATGGGGCGGCTATGATCTTTCTTGGCGAAGGGTTTTTAAATCCGCAGCGTTTCCTTGATATCTTCAACGGCAATGCATGGCTTATTGTGATTGCTTGCGGGTTGACCATTGTTATGATTTCCGGCGGTATCGACATTTCGGTCGGAGGCGTTGTTGCCCTGGTGGTCATGGCTT
>Ga0123353_10008422_pt1 | contig 14077 bp, 14 predicted proteins | sample TergutLab28metaG_3_FD_92763 | JGI IMG/M metagenome (GOLD analysis project Ga0123353, IMG submission 92763) | Labiotermes labralis P3 segment gut microbial communities from Petit-Saut dam, French Guiana - Lab288 P3 | ecosystem: Host-associated > Arthropoda: Insects > Digestive system > Gut ... | reverse complement strand
GCGTCCACCCCTTCGTCTCGAAGGGGAATTAGCTGTGTCTGCTCCGTGTCCATTGGTCAACTACCCTGTTCTGCTTCGTAATCCACACCTTCGTCTCGAAGGGGAATTTATGTAACATCTCTTATCTCAAAAAATAAAAAATGCACTCAAATAGTTTTTTACGAGGTGAAAGTTGCGACATCCTCTATTAGTTTGTTCGATTAGCAATTATAGATCTCCATTCGAAGTGGTAAAAAACGCTATCAAAAAACAAGCACTAAAAATAAAAAATTATTGACAAAAAAACTATCAGAAAAAACTTTGTTATATAGGGGTAGGATAGGAGTATGAATGGCGAGCAGTGTTGATTTTATAGATTATTTATTAGAACAATTAAATGATCTGGGTGAGGTGTCCTCCAAAAAGATGTTTGGAGAGTATATGATTTATGTGAATTTGAAACCTGTGATCTTAGTATGTGACAATTTAGCTTATGTCAAGAAGTGGGAGTGTCTTGAGATACTTTGTACGAATAATGATATTGGTTTTCCATACCATGGTGCCAAAGAGCATTACATATTAGATATAGATGATAAAGAAAATTTAATAAAAATAATAGCAGAAGTTGAGAAAGTTAGTAAAATACCAAAAAAAAAGAAAAAAAAGTAAAGGAGAAGTAAATATGAGTTTAAGAAAGGAAGGTTTAGAATTAATCTACAAGGGGAAAACAAAAGATGTGTATAAATATGATGAAAACACAGTTTTATTATATTCTAAGGATTGTATAACAGGGACTATCATTAAAAATGCAGATGGAACGACGACGATCGTCGAGGATCCAGGAGCTAATGAAGTTGTAGGTGAAGTAGCAGGACTTGGATTAAAGAACATTATATCATCTATATACTATTTTAATATGTTAAGTAAAGCTGGTATAGAGAATCATTTTATCGAAGCAGATTTAGTTTCTAAATGTATGAGAGTAAAAAGTGCAAAACCTGTAGGTAAAGGAATGGAATGTATCGTGCGTTTTAAAGCAATGGGTAGTATCCTTCGAGCGTATCCCGACTACTTGACAAAATGGCAACCACTTCATGATTTTTTCGAAATAACCACAAAGAACGATGCTGCAGGTGATCCGCGAATTTCCAAAGAAATGTTATTAAGCGAAGATTTTGGTAGCATAATGACAGAAAAACAATATGACGAAGCAAAAACTATTTCCTTATCAGCTGCAAAAATAATTCGCGATGATTTAGCTAAACATGGTTATGAACTTATCGATATCAAATTTGAAATAGGCATTGTTGAAGGTAAAATAATGCTGATTGATGAGGTTTCTGCGGGGATTATGCGAGTCTTTCATGGGGAAAAGCAACTCTCTGAAGATGAGTTAGCTGATCTGTTTCAAAATTTAGCAAAGTAAATTAAAGTATAGAAAATTTTAGTAAATAATTTGATAAAATATACAATATAATAAGAGGAGATTATATGAAAATAGCAATTTTAACTATCATAGTCATAGTGATGATAACAGGATTAGCAGCCCAGGAGTTCAATGTCAGCATTGCTGCTGATTTAATCACTGATGTGTGGTTGTTTACCGTAAACGAAAGTTTAAACTTAGGCACAACATTGAGTGTCTCATCGTTACATCCAGTTTTGAATGAATCTATTAAATTCGGTATAGGGATATCATATTTAGTCCCTCGTACCAACAAAGACTTCAGGTATCTAGACACAAGTTTTTCAATGGTAAATTTTTATGGAGTGATAAAAACATACCCCTCAAGGTTAACACCAACAGGAACATTAACTGACTATTTATATATAAAAACTAATCTAGGCAGTGGAATTCCAATAATCAAGAATGAGTATGATGCGTTAAGGATAAATAGTTCTTGGGGAGAATTTCATTACGGATTTGGTACAGGTTTAGATTTCCCTAATGGATTATTTTTAGAAATGCTTTACAGCTGCACTTATGTAGGAGCATATATAAGTGGAGTTGGAAATCGGGATGGAGGAATTGATACTTTTTCAATTGCATAGGTTATAAATTCAATTTTGGACATACTAATTATTAAGTAAAATAAATCAAAGTAGGCTTATTTTGTATCAAAACTTTATATCAAGAGTGTGCTTAATTTTTTGCTTTTTATGTATCTTTATGAGTATATATGGAGGAGCAAAAAAGGATTTATTTACAACTAAAGGTAATGGTATTTTAACTACAATAGAGAAAACATTTTCACTTTTTGAAAGTATTCATGTTAGTAGCAGTGCGGAAGTAATATTTCATCAAAGTGAAGAATATAGGATAGTTATAACAGTTGATGAAAATTTATTACCTTATTTAAAGTTGGTTGTAAACGACTTAAACGAACTTTTTATAGGGACCAAAAATGGCTCTTATAATTTTACATTATATAAAGTTGATGTTTTCGCACCTTTATTAGAAGCGGTGCAGCTTTCTGGTGCAGGAAGTCTTGAAAGTAAGGAAATTTTTTATTATCCTGATTTAAAGATAAATATATCAGGTGCTGGTAAAGCTACCTTAACCATCGATTGCAGTCATTTACTTGTTAATATAACTGGTGCGGGTAAAGTTACACTTATAGGAAAAAGCGAAAGAGCTAGTATATATATTTCAGGTGCTGGAAAAATGATAAGTAATGAGTTTGAATTTGTTTTAGTTGATCTCACAATAAGTGGTGCAGGATATGCAGATATAGGACCGAGTGAGTTTCTTTCAGGAAATGTAACAGGTGCTGGTACTCTGAAGTACTGGGGTAACCCACAATTAAAATTAAATATGAAAGGTTCATCAAGATTGTTGAAGGAATACTAGCAAATTCTGTTTTAAATACGGGAAGATCATATAGAAAGGTCATTTAGACGTTTTAGTCGTTTTTTATGATGTTTCATGATAACTATTTAACCAAATCAATAATACTTGAGACAACAAGTAAATAAATACACATTTTGAATTACTTATAATTGGGTTGTATCTTCACGGAGCTCTATATTCGATTTCTTAAATTAAAATCATAAAATAAATTCTACAAATCGAAAAGGAATTTAAATTTTTTACTACAGAAATATCAAGGGATAGTCCAATATTAGTTGTACTTTAGCATTTTTAATAGTTGTATAGTGATATAACATAATATATTTATAGTTTTTATAATTACTTTTTTTAAATGTAAATATTATAAAATAATCTACATAGTTAAACTTTCACTTGACACAAAATACACTATATAAAATTTTGTAATTATCTAAATAGATGGAGGAAATAATGGATCATTTTCTAACAGAAGATCAAAAAGAATTAAAAGAGTTAGCTCGTAGAATAGCATTAGAAAAAATGTTACCAGTTAGAGAAAAATACGATGAAGAAGGAATTTTCCCTTGGGATATAGTTGAAGTAATGGCAAATTCGGATTTATTTGCGGTCATGGTTCCTGAGGAGTATGGCGGTTTAAGTGGTAAAGTGACAGATTTAATAGTAGTAACAGAAGAGTTATGTAAGGTAGATGCAGGAGTGAGTTTGGCATTCGGAGCAACAGGACTAGGAATGTATCCTATTTTATTGAGTGGTTCTGAAGAACAGAAGCAAAAATATTTACCTATAATAGCTGAAGGGAAAAAATTAGCAGCTTTTGGTATCACTGAAGCTAATGCTGGCTCTGATGCTGGTAATATGCAAACTACAGCAGTTAGAGATGGGGATTATTATATATTAAACGGTACAAAACAATGGATAACAAATGGTGGCGAGGCTGATATTTACACAATTTTTGCAATGACAGATAAAACAAAAGGTAATCGTGGATGTTCTTGTTTCATTGTGGAAAAGGGGACACCTGGTTTTACTTTTGGGAAGAAGGAAAATAAAATGGGTATTAGAGCTTCGGCGACTAGAGAGTTAATTTTTGAAGATTGTCGTGTTCCTAAAACAAACCTAATTGCTAGTGAGGGTTTAGGATTAATTATAGCAGCTCGAACTTTTGATAAATCTCGACCAATGGTAGCGGCGCAGGCTATAGGTATTGCTATGGGGGCACTTGAAGCAGCAACAAAATATGTAAAAGAAAGGGTTCAATTTGGTTCACCAGTTTCATCATTCCAAGGTGTGCAGTTTATGCTTGCAGATATGGCTACTCAAATAGAAGCAGCGCGTGCTCTTATTTATAATACTGCGAAGATGATAGATGATGGTGTGAAGAACTATTCAAAATATTCAGCAATGTGTAAATATTACGCATCAGATGTAGCTATGCAAGTTACTACAGATGCAGTGCAATTGTTCGGTGGTTATGGTTATATGAAGGAGTACCCAGTAGAAAAAATGATGCGTGACGCAAAAATAATGCAAATTTACGAAGGTACTAATCAAATCCAAAGACGCAATGTTGCTCTATCGTTGTTGAAAGAGTATTGAAAAATAATGTATTAAATAGTAGGTATGCTTATCTATTTATTCTTCTAGCGTATTCATTCTGTATATTAGTAACTTTAATTCTGTACATGTCAGTTGCTTGTAAGACATGGTTAATCATTTTTTCTGTGTAGGAAGTAGGTTCATTCGGTGTGAAATTTTTGTTATTTAATAAGTTTTGAAAAGCTAGTTTTATTTCATTTATTTTTATATGTGCGTCACTAAGTGAATTATGGCTTATGCTCATAGTTTCGAGAAAACCAATGTCAATCGTTTTTTGGGAATCGTATAATAGTAATGTATTTTCGGCTTTATCTAAGATGATTCTAATTTCCTTAAAAAGGTCATATATTCGAAAAGCATCATTTATCCAAGTAATCATAAAAACAGGTAAACTATTTATATTTGGTTTAGTATAGTTAAAAAGGTCATCGTTTGAAAAACCAAAATCTGCTTGTTTTTCTATTTGAACAGAAATAGGTGGAGGGGTTGATGTTGGTTGAGCATAGTTAGGTTGTTGTTGATAAATGTGTGTTATAAATTCCTTGTTATTAATTCTTCTTTGCAAAGCATTAGCCCTATCATGATACCCGACAGTACGGTAAAAAGTTACATAATCTCTTGCTTGTTCCATTGTAGTAGGCTCTTTTTGACGGAACACATCGATAACTATTTTATACACATTTTCTACTAAAGTAAAACATTCTGCATAATAGACAAAATTAGTATTTATAGTTATCGTTAAATCCCTTCCTATTGTTTCATAAATAATGTCATCTAGAAGTGAGGTTGATTCGAAATTTAACTTAAACAACGAGGGGTTAATTCTTGTTTCTGATATTTTGATTTCTATTTTTTTATTGTCTGTGTCCATTAAAGTTGTGTGGTGTACTTGAGTTCGAAGGACAAATACTATTCTAACTACTTCCTTATAATCACCGTAATAATTGTGAATAAGCTCAATTGAGAAAATTGTAAGTGTATAAACTAAAAACAAGAACAACATAAAGCTTTTTTTAATAAAAACACTTTTTAACATGTAGAATTTTCTCTTATTTTTTTCAATTTTACCTCGTCAATACAACTATGAAATGTAAATGCAAAAATATAGCTTCATGTCTCATTCACTATCATTATTATACCGTGTAAATTTTTTTATATGGTGTTTTTTTGTCAAGTAGTTTTTATCGAAAATCATTTATCTTCCTCTGTAAATACAAAAGTTTTCCCTTGTGTGATTATTTCACCTGTTTTAGTGTAATAAGCAAGAGGGACTAATGAAGCTGTAGCTGTTATTAAATAAGGAGTAGTTGCACTCATTACTTTATTTGTTTTGATAGTTTTAGTTTGGCCTTTTTCTATTCTATTTCCTGGTATTGAACATAAGTGTTCTAGTTGGGTTATTGAACTAATATTTACAAGAATAATGGTATTATTTGTGTTATTCTGTATTTTAAACTCATTAAATTCTGTTATTCTCAACCCTGTTGTGGGGTCAGTACAACTACTTAAAAGAATAAATATCACAATAACGAAAAAGATTATGTTTTTATTCATTTTTACTCCTCATTGTAGATATGGATCTACTATCACGATAATATACTTAAGTACATTAGCAATATTATGCGTAACCTCTAATTTTTTTTAATATGTTTACTTGAATATTTGGGGGTACTTTTTCATAATTACTATATTCCATGATAAATACAGCTCTTCCTTGTGAAAGGCCTCTTACAGTTGAAGCGTAGCCGAATAATTCTCCCATTGGTATTTCGCAAATAATTTCTTTTTTTTGCATTTGATCTTTAACTTCGAGAACTTTTCCTCTCTTTGAGTTTATATCTCCTATCAGATCACCGATAAATTCATCTGGGGTGATAATACTTACTCGCATAATAGGTTCTAAAATGATGGGGTCGGCTTGTCCAACAGCTTTTGAGATAGCCATACCAGTAACGATTTTAAAAGCAGTTTCAGTTGATTCACCTGGGTGGTATTCAATAGAAGTAAATTGAATATGAATATTTTCGATATTTCCACTTACAAGAGGTCCGTCGCCACAGGAATTATATGCTGTTTCTATTATTGCTTGTATTATATCATCAGGTATTTCGTCCGTATTACAAAGGATTTCTACTTTTATTTTTTCTTGATTTGATTTGATTGAAGAATATAAAGGCATGACTAATACTCTTACTTTTGCATAGAGAATTTTACTTGCGATTTCTCTTTTAAACTCTTCAGTTATTTCCATCGATTTATTAATTGTTTCTTTGTACGATACTTGAGGTATCCCCGAATTTACATTTAGCCCGAATTCTCTTTTGATTCTCTCTAGAATAATTTCTAAGTGTAATTCACCCATTCCTGTAATGAGAGTTTGCCCGGAATCTTTATCTAATTTTACTTTAAAAGTAGGATCTTCATCTTGTAATAAATTGAGTGCTTCCGTGAGATTGTCTTGATCACTTTTCGTTTTAGCTTCTATGCTCATAGCTATCACTGTTTCTGGGAAATCCATTTTTGTGAGAATTATATCAGTATCATTTTCGACGATAGTATCATTTGTAGTAGTATATTTTAGACCAGCGATAGCTACAATGTCTCCAGCTTTGACTTCGTCAACATCTAATTTTTTTATTGCTTGCATTTGAACGAGTCTAGTTGCTCTTTCTTTTTTTTCATTTGTTTGGTTCAAGAACATACTTCCTTTTCTCATTATGCCTGAATAAACTCTGATGTACACAAGTTTTCCAAGATATTTATCTATCTGTACTTTAAATGCAAGAGCAATAAATTTACTTTTGGTATCACAATTTATTTGAACTTTACTCAAATCGGTCTTTGTAAAAGCTATTACAGGAGGAGTTTCCAAAGGTGATGGTAAATAATCTATCACAGCATCTAATAGAGGTTGCACACCTATATTTTTAAGAGAGGAACCACAAAGAACGGGTACTATGTTGTTGCTGATAACAGTTTTTTTAAGAGTGTTTTTTATTGTCTTGATAAGAGTGTCTTCATCGAGTGTATGTTCATGTAGAAAGTGCATCATTATTTCATCACTATAGTCAGATAGTTTTTCTATCAGTTTTTCTCTGTAAAAGTGCACATGTTCTCTCATGTTCAATGGAATATCTTTCTTAAAATATGTTTTACCGCTAGTTTCTTGGTCAAAATAAATAGCGCACATTTCTACTAAATCTATAACTCCAGTAAATTTATCTTCTTTACCTATAGGTAGTTGTATACACACAGCATTAGGTGTGAGCCTATTAAGTATCATTTCGTAAACATGCTCGAAATCCGCACCCATTCTATCCATTTTGTTTACAAATGCTAACCTTGGAACATCATATTTATTGGCTTGGTGCCATACTGTCTCCGATTGGGGTTGTACACCACTTACACCACAAAAAACTCCGATAGCACCATCTAACACTCGTAAAGATCGTTCTACTTCAGCGGTAAAATCGACATGACCAGGTGTGTCTATAATATTTATTTGATGATCCTTCCAAAAACTCGTGATAGTCGCTGAAGTAATAGTGATACCACGTTCTTTTTCTTGATCCATCCAGTCTGTAGTTGTGTTTCCATCATGGACTTCACCATATTTGTGTAATAACCCTGTGTAATAAAGAATTCGTTCTGTAGTTGTTGTTTTACCAGCGTCAATATGAGCTATTATACCAATATTCTTGATCATTTCTATACAAGACATAAAGCTATCCTTGAATTAAGCAAAGGTATAAATACCTTTGATAGAATTTACTATCAAAAGGAAATAGTATATTTAATGTATATTTTTGTAACATTTTTAACTACCTATTTTAACAGTTTTAAATTATATTATTATCATAGGAGTCGAAATTATTACATTATCTCTTATAACCTATGTTTCTGAGAAAGACTTTTCTGTTTGACGATTCTATGTCGTTTTCTATACCTTTTGGACTATAACCGTCAACCACACCCAAAATCCCTCTACCTTGCTCCGTTTCAGCTAATATCACTTGCACGGGATTAGCAGTAGCACAATAGATATTGACAACTTCTCGACATTGTTTAATTGAGGGTAAAATATTTATAGGAAAAATGTTTTTTAAAATGATTAAAAAAGTATGCCCAGCTCCAATCTTTTTGATATTCTGAGCAGCTAATTCGATTAATGTAGTATCAGTGCCATCTTTTCTAACTAAACATTTTCCAGAAGCTTCATTGAATGCTAGTCCAAACTCAGCTTTTGGAACGCTATTTACGATAATTTCGTATAAATCTTCTACTGTTTTTATGAAATGGGATTGCCCTAAAATAATGTTATATTCTATAGGTAGCGTAATTTCTTCATATATTATTTTTATGTCCATTATTACTCCTTATTACTATAGGAACTATCACTATCTTATCAAACGGTATAATGCTCTTTTAAAAATGACATACTTTAAAGTGATTGGGCGTATATCCACTAAAAGTAAATTATCAACACATTCAAATCATTTTTTGATGAGTTGTAATTTTACTATGTTACACTACTTTTTTTATCTTATTGGTTTTTAAACAGGAAGCACAAATTTTAATCGCTTTCACAACTCCATTTAGATCAGCCTTAATCTTTTGTAGATTAGGATAATATCTGCGTTTTGTAGCGTTCATTGCATGGCTTCTATAATTACCATTAAGAGGTTCTTTACCACATATATCACATATTCTCGACATAATGTACCTTCCTTTACTATAATTTTAGAGTGACATTTTATAAAATGAAGTGATTTTGTCAAGAGATTTTTTAATATAAAAAAACATTGACTAAAAACACCTATTAAAAGTTTGTGACATTAATGAAAAAAGAAATATCATTAACGGGAATATATCTGCTTACCTTGCTTGCTATGTTTGTGTGGAGTTTTTCATTTATTTGGATGAAACAACTCTATGATATGGGGTTAAGGCCTTTTACGGTAGTATTCTTAAGGTTGGTTGTCGCTTCAATTTTTATGATTTTTATATGTAAAATCTTTAAAAAAGAAGAAAAGATAGAAAAAAAGGACTATAAATATTTGTTTCTTTTAGCTTTTGCCGAACCATTTTGCTATTTTTTAGGTGAAGGTTTTGGTATGTTATATGTATCAGCATCAATAGCCTCAACTATGGTAGCATTGATACCGTTGATTACTCCAATCTTTGCTTTGATTTTTTTAAATGAAAGAGTCAACTATTACCAAATAATAGGTTTGACTGTATCTTTTTTAGGAGTAGTGATTCTGATGGTGAATGATTTAAATTTAGGTGGTAAACTAATAGGATTTCTATTGATGGGTATAGCGGTTGTTAGCGGTTCAATGTTTGGGATACTACTAAAAAAATTAGCTGATAAATATAGTGCTTTTATAGTAACAAAGTATCAAACAATAATAGGAATGTTATTATTTATGCCATTGTTTTTTATTTGGGAGTACAATGATTTTTATTCATTTTTACGAGAGCCGACTTTTCGAATTTCTAGCTTGCAGAATATAGTTTATTTAGGGGCATTATGTTCTAGCTTAGCTTTTATAATACTAGCTATAACCGTACGTAGAATCGGAGTGATCAGGATGAATATATTTACAAATACGATACCTGTTTTCACGGCAATACTAGCTTTCTTTATGCTGGATGAGCTATTTTCTCTTACAAAGTCGATAGCAATATTTTTAGTGATTTTAGGGTTGTTTATGTCGCAAAAAAAAACACTGTCAAAAGTTTCCATATAGTGCAATATGATTAAATTTTTTATTTACTATACAAGTTAAAAGGATAATTTATGAGAAAAACCGAGTTTAAAATAGGTAATTTCCGTAAGATATTGATTGCTTCTTTATTCAGCAGTCTTTTTATAGCTATATCAGCCTTCCCTATCAATACATTTGATTTTCGACTACCTACATCGTCTTCATCTCCAATAGAAGCAGCATTAGGTGGATTAAATGTCACTTCAGGAGAAGATTATTATTTAATTTTTAGTAACCCTGCTCTGATACGGCAATTAAAACAAACGAATTTTTCTATTAGTTTTGCCCTGTTACCTGATAATTATGATGAATATGAAAGTGTGTTAAAAACTCATCAGTCATTACAAGATAACAATTTAAGAGGTATGGCATTTCAAACACGTCAGTTTACTTTAGGGTATCAAGTACTAGCACAAGAAAAGTGGAAACGATTAACGATAATCGAAAATGATGATGCTGACGAAAGAAGTGCTTCTTTTATGCGATCAAATGAAAAATATAGTTCTATTGAAGACAAAAAAACATATCAAAACTATAAGCTAAACATGTTAGCTTTCGGTATTGCTGATTCTGTAGGTGTTCTTTTTTATGGTTTCACAGGTAAATTTTTATATGGTAGAATGGTTTATCTTGAAGAGAAATTGAATTTTAATAGCGAGAACGAAGAGGAGAATATATCATTTATTGATTCATCTGCTTGGGGATATAGCTTTGATTTAGGGTTAAATAACAAAAGTAAGCATGTTTCATATGGAATAGTCTTTTACGATATATATTCTAAAGTTGATTGGGATAAAAACCCAAAAGGAAAAATAAAGCCTCGATTAGGGATGGGTACAGAATTATACGGGAAAAATTATAGTTATGGTATAGCTACAAATAGTAAAGCAGTGTGGAAACAAGATCCCTTTTATAGTTTTTTTTACACACATAAATATTTTGAGAAAAACAAGCAAGACTTTCAAACAAGTGTATTAAGATTATCTGCTACTAGTAAAAATTTTAAGAGCCAAGAAAATACTTTTTTTAATATCGGATTTGGGTATTATATAAAAATTATTAGAGTTGATATAGCACTTCAATCAAAGGGTATGAAATCTGACCAAACTCAATATATAATGTCATTTACTCTAGGAGAATAATGTTTAGTATTACTTTTCTAAATGCAGGTATATTGCTAGCGACTTTAGCTACCTTGATCCCTTTGATTATCCACTTATTTGTAAAGAATAGACCAATAAAAATATATTTTTCTTCTTTAAAATTTTTACGAGAAATATTAGAAGAAAGAAAAAAGAAAATCACATTAAACCAATTGATACTTTTAATATTAAGAATGTTAGTGATATTGTTCATGGTATTTGCACTAGCAAAACCCGTGGTCAAGCTACCTTTTGCAATCAAGGAAAACTACCATCCACCTACTGCTGTTGCTTTTATTCTTGACACATCACCAAGTATGGATTATGTAATAAACCAAAAGACACAAATACAACATGGTATAGATATCATCAAAGAAATCCAACAAGAAATGAATGAGCATGATATTTCTTTTTTTCTTACATCGAGTAATGTTCATAATAAATTGAAGTCAAGACTCATTTATGGTAAAATACCTGAACGGGATTTTCATGATATTAACTTCAGCTGGACACCAGAACAGATGAAAAAACTTATCATCACTGCTGAAGCAGAATTAGAAAAAAGCAGGTTTTTACATAAAGAAATATTTGTTATATCAGACTTACAGTATACAGAATTGCCTGAAGATATAAAAACTCCAGTGACATTTATAAATACATTTACTGATAGTATCAGAATAAATTTATCTGTGGAAAAAATAATTTTAAGAAAAGAGCCTGATGGGGATATTATGAGGCGGAGAGTGGAGTTTGAAGTAGTTAACTACTCACCTTTACTCCAACGCGATCAAATAATACGACTAAATTTAAATGGTTCTATAGTAGCAGAAAAAATGATAGACTTGAATCCATTTGAAAGAAAAAGTGATTTTTTTACCGTTCTAAATGAAAGCATAGAATGGAATTATGGGTTTGTTGAGGTTCGAAACGAACGTTTTTTACCTGATAATAGGCAGTATTTCTCATTTTATTCCGATCCAAAACCGAAAATCGGAGTGATTTCTCAAGCCGGTGATATACCACATCCTCTACAGATACTTGCGGAAATCTATTTAGGTGTCAATGGTGATTTATATTATCTAAATCTTGATAATTTTCAGCTATCTAATATACAACAATCACATTTTATAATATTTTATCTTACAAGTATAAATAGTCGAATTGAAGCTTTAGCAGAAGAGTTAAAAAACAATAATTTAAGATGTATGTATATACTTCACCCAAACATGGATGCCGGCACAAGATTATTTTTTGAAACAAATTATAATCTAACTCTCGAAACAAGCAAAGATCAAAACCTACAACTCATCACTTCCTTTCACCAATGGCACCAAATAGTAGGTGACTTCAAGTTTAATACAAAACTAAGCCTATATGGTAAACCTGCTTTGATTGTGAATCCAAAACAAAATAACTCACCACTCATAAGTACAGATTCTTCGCCTATTTTATTAGTAAATAAAGATATCTTTGTAAATATAGATTTTACAAAGAATTCACAAAATATACTCACTTACCCCGCATTCCCTATCATAATGTATCGCTCTTTTTCTTGGATTTCTAAATACGACGGAAGTTTAAATAATTTTGTTATAAACGATCCCTTCCCAAATAAACACGGTGCACTAAAGAGCCCATCAGGAAATTTATATGACGTATCAAACATAGGATTTAGATTTACAGAGCCCGGTATTTGGGAGTACTCTAGTGATAAAGATATCTTGTCCCTTGATAGCATAGGTACGGTCGAAAATTTTATTTCATATATAGCTGTAAATATGGCGGATTATGACCAGCAAAGCAAACATAACCCCATGACAAACATCAATATTTTACAAAAAGATAATAAAAAGATCATTGGACAAGATAATAAAGGTAATGAAATCTGGAAATTATTAATTATATCTGCGATAATAATTATTGCAACAGAAATGGTTCTAGTACTAATTTTTCAGAAAAAAGCTGCCTAACTATTATGTAAGGTTCATGAACATAGCCAACTACCTCGTCTGGGTCATATTTACCTTCTAATCCTTACGAACCGCAACCTCTCGCTGTTGCATCTAGGAGGGGAATTAGCTGTATAAGTAACGGTTTCCGACTATTCGGCAATCTAAACGGTCTCTTCTACAGTATGAGACAGTGGAGTTGTTGTCTATAGAAAGAAAATTTGCATTATTGTTTGTATAAAACAAACGAAATTAGAAATAGTGAAAGAAATAGAGTAATAGATGAATTAAAACAGATGAAATGCAATGTCAACTGAATAAAGTGATGCTTGATTGAACTCTAATACTACTTTATACATTTCAATACAAAGGATAACTATACCTATAATTATATTTTATTTTAACGAAATATACGATATTTAATACTATCGCTATGTGATCACCCTACTAAGAACAAGACAAATTCTGTGAGAATAATGACTACGCTTATTACTACACCAATCCATAAAATAATATTATATACTTTAAAAAAAGTATTTACTACTTTATTGTTGCTTTGTATAAATGATTCTTTGTCTTTCCTGATCCACATTACTTGCATTGCATTCAATACTAGAATTATTGCACATATCACTGATCCATTATCTACAATATGAGTGTTAGATAAAATACCTAATGATGCTAGTACAAATAGAGATCCGATCACTATTATGAATATTAATATATTTTTCATTTTTCCTCCTACTAAACTAAATTAGCTATTGCTAATGTATCAATGAATAGTTCTAT
>Ga0123353_10008421_pt1 | contig 14077 bp, 7 predicted proteins | sample TergutLab28metaG_3_FD_92763 | JGI IMG/M metagenome (GOLD analysis project Ga0123353, IMG submission 92763) | Labiotermes labralis P3 segment gut microbial communities from Petit-Saut dam, French Guiana - Lab288 P3 | ecosystem: Host-associated > Arthropoda: Insects > Digestive system > Gut ... | reverse complement strand
TGTTGTCGGCTCAGGAAGGTGTTCCTCCCGTCAACGCCACGTCGAAACTGCTGACCGATTATGTCACCTCCTGGATTGCCAACGACGGCGGGATACAAAAGACGCATATTCCCCACGATATGCTGAATATGTACGTTCGTTCCGACGGAGTTTGTGTGACCATTACAAATTGGGACGAAGGCGGCACGAATGTGGCGGTCATCAAAGATGGAAAGATCATTGCCGTTCCTGAAGGTTCCGGGACAGGGGGCTGGGGACGCAACTCGCGATTGACCGCCGTGATCGACGATAATTACGTCTATCAGCTTTTAGTTCAACACGGGCGCGACGGGGCGAATCGAAATTCGAATGCCAACGGGTTGCCCCAATATCCTTCTTCCGATAGAAATATCGAGTGGAAAACCGTGCGTCGGTATGTTTGGAATACGGGATTGTCCGCACCTTTCAGCGGGGGATACGGTTATAAAGGGGATATGCTTCTTGTTTGTTCGGAAGCGTCCCGTGATTTGGTCGGTTTGGGCATGACCCCGACGGAATTGTTCGTTGCCGTGACAAAAGGAGACAACAGCCTCGGCTTGAAAGACTCAATCAAGGTGTACAACAAAAGCACCATGTCTGATAAACCCGTCAGAGAGTTTGTCATTGAAGGGGGACTGGGAGTTTTATATGCCGACAATCAAGGGGGATTGTGGATGCTGCAAGGGAACAAGATCGTTCGGCTTTCGCAGCAGGATGGCTCTCTTATGGGACAATCCATCACTCTGCCTGTCGGTGTCAATGCAAATTCTTTCTGCGTCGATTCAGTCAACGAACGTATCCTGGTGGCGAATTACGGAGCAGATTTGAATATTCTCATTTATAAAAACGTTTTCACCACGCCAATAGCAGATGGCACTTTCGGACACACAGGCGGCATTTATACGAAAACTGCGGACTACAAACAAGGGCAAGTGGGTCCGCTTCGGTTTATGGGACCTCGTGGTGTCGGTGTCGATGCTGCTGGTAACATTTATGTTGCCAACCAGGCCGTTTCAGGAGGAAGAGGAGCTTCTCTTGAAGCATATAACGAAAACACGAAAGAACAACTTTGGAAAGCCGAAGGTTTGATTTTCACAGCCACGGCCGACTTTGACCGTTCCACGAACGATGTTTATTACACGCCTGAAAAAATCCATAAGATTGATTATACGAAACTGGGAAAGCGAATGGATGAGTTTGTTGCGATCACGGCCGATCCTTTCAAATATCCCCGGGACCAGAGGTGTATCAGAAACGGCCCGTTTATCACGTCCGCGTTCAAACGTTATATCAATGACCAACACGTTTTGTTCGTGTCGGATATGTATGGAGGCATGATCGCCGGATACAGATTCAACGAAGAAACGGATGGTTATATCGGTATTCCTTTTATGAGGATCGGGGCGTCAAATAATACGGTGACTCTCTGGGTGGATAAGAACGGAGACGGTCAGGAAACGCCTGACGAATATACGACCAGTGCCAACCCGAATCCTTTTTCCATGTCTTTTTATACGGATCAAAAAGGAAACATCTGGCGTGGCACGCGAGAACAGGGTTTTTCCATTTGGAAGATCGGCGAAAATGACGCGCATGGGGTTCCGCAATATGGTGCCGTCATTCAATGTGCGCTTCCGGCGGGCACCAATGGGGTCAAACGCATTTTTTACGATGATAAAAAAGACGAGCTTTTCCTGGTCGGCTTTTCGTCCGCATTTCCCGATAGAAATAAGGATGGTTCCGGAAATGATACGTGGTGGTGCATGGGAAGCACGATTGCCAAATATGAAAACGCATTAAGCCGCATCCATCAAGGTTCCGATACCGGCACTTGGACGGCGGACCTTGTTGTTTATGTGCCCTTTGAGACGGAAAAGGACGGAATCGGAGCCACCAATGCCAAAGCCTTCACCGTGGAGGGCGACTACATATTCGTTTCCGTCGCCCGCGAAGGATATGTCACCATTTATGACCGGAAAACGGGAGAATATAAAGGCTATCTCAAACCGGGTCGCGAAGTGGGCAATGCCAGCGGATGGACGGATTTCAACTATGCTATTAACGTTCGCAAGAATGACGATGGGAGTTATCATATTCTCCATGAAGAGAACGGATTTGCCAAAGTGGTTCATTATCTATGGCGAGACCGGCCGGCATCAAGGCCGTAACGACTTGCACCGACGTGAACGTGGAAAAAACGCCCGGGAATTGACCTTTCAGTCAAAGAAGGGTATCATGAAAATCAACAAATTTCAATTATAATGAAAAATCCATTTACCATTTTTACCGTTTGTGCATTGCTTGGCGTCACGCATAATCTCCATTCGCAAACCTCGAAACACGGTGCCGTCACGGTTCATCCGGAGAAGCGTTATTTGCAGTATGAAGACGGAACGCCTTTCTTTTATTTGGGCGATACGGCATGGGAGCTTTTTCATCGCCTCAATTTGGACGAAGCGCGAATGTACCTTACCGACCGTTCCATGAAAGGCTACACCGTTATCCAGGCCGTGGTACTGGCGGAACTTGACGGTTTGAGAACCCCGAATGCCAACGGCGACCTGTCTTTTCTTGATGATGACTGCACCCGGCCCAACGAAGCCTATTTTCAGCATGTCGATGCCATGATTCAAATGATGGATTCCCTCGGAATGGCGGCGGGACTGTTGCCCACATGGGGTGATAAAATCAACAAGGCGTGGGGCGTGGGGCCGGTGATTTTCGACACGGAGAAAAAAGCGGAGGATTATGGGTATTATCTTGGTAATCGTTATAAAGACTATAAGAATATTATCTGGATATTGGGCGGCGACAGGGATTACACCGGTTTTGAACACATCGTACGCGCCATGGCCAAGGGAATAGCCATAGGCATTTCCGGAAAGGAAGATTACGGCAAATGTTTGATGACCGTGCATCCCAGCGGAGGTGGCACCTCGTCGAAATGGTTTCACAACGACGAGTGGCTTGATTTTAACATGCAGCAAAACGGGCATTGTTACGATACGGACGCTTGGAAACGCATTCAGCACGATTATCATCTCAGTCCGACCAAGCCGATTATGGACGGTGAACCGCTCTATGACGAACACCCGATATGTTTCAACCGTGAAAAATTCGGCACGTCCATGGATTTTCAGACCCGGCGATTTTTTTATCACGAAGTTTTTTCGGGAGCGTTCGGTCACACGCAGGGTTGTCACGCCATTTGGCAAATGTGGACTCCGGACCGGGAGCCTGTCAACGGCCCGATCCGCCCCTGGTACGAATCACTTCAGCTGATTGCTTCGTATCAAATGGGGTATGGTCGCTTTCTGATGGAAAGTCGTCCGTTTTTCACCAGGATTCCCGACCAAAGCATCATCGTGGAAGGACAACAGGATGGATTGAGGCGTATTTCGGCCACCCGCGACCGGAATGGTTCTTATTCCATGATTTACAGCGAACAAGGCGACCCGTTTGCCGTCAATCTTCAAAAGCTGTCCGGAGAAAAAATCACCGCGTGGTGGTTTGATGTGCGCAGTGGCAGGAGTTTCAAGATCGACACTTTCGACAAGACGGATCGCCAGTGGTTCCATCCTCCCACCCAAGGCAAAGGAAACGACTGGGTACTGGTACTGGATGATGCATCGAAAAATTTCTCCGCACCGGGTGCAAAGTGACGTCAATGTGTTCCGTGGAGTTTCATTGAAAAACAAATTAGACAACTGTATGGGAGCTATGAAAAAAAAACAATTCGTCCGCGTGTTTTGTTTAAGTGCATTATGTTTTTGGGCATGTCTTGCCGGCGCGCAGGAGCCTCCCGCCGTTTTTAACATCAAAGACTATGGTGCCCAAGGCGACGGAAAAACCATAAATACGCAGGCGATCAACACGGCGATCATCGCCTGTTCCGAGGCGGGCGGGGGAACGGTGATCGTTTCTGCCGGAACGTTTCTTACGGGAACCGTTCAAATGAAAAGTCATGTGACCCTTTTGTTGGAAAAAGACGCCGTCATCAAGGGTGTAACCGATCTGGAGGCATACGTGCCTTACGTACCGTCTCGCGAGATGGGCAGGTACGACAATGCGAATAAATTCAAATGGAATCGTGCGCTGATACTGGGTGTCGGTGTCACGGATGTCACCATTACGGGGAACGGTTGCGTTGACGGCGATCATGTTTTCGACCCGCAAGGTGAGGAACGCATGAGAGGACCGCACACCATCCTCTTCGCCGAATCGCGCAACCTTTCGTTCAGCGGGTTTACGGTGAACAATTCCGCCAATTACGCATTCATGGCGTATGAAATCGAAAACGTCGTTTACAACAACCTGACCGTCAATCAGGGATGGGACGGCATTCACATTCGCGGCGGCAAACATATCATCATCCGTAATTCCTCGTTTTATACCGGCGACGATTGTATTGCGGGCGGCTATTGGGAAGATGCGGTGATTACCGATTGCCACATCAACTCTTCGTGCAACGGTATTCGGATCATCATGCCTGTCGACGGTCTGACGATCAGTCATTGTACCTTTGTCGGCCCGGGCAAATATCCGCATCGTACCTCGGGAGAACGAAACCGCACCAACATGCTGTCCGCCATCCTGTTGCAACCGGGAGGATGGAGCAACGCACCGGGCAACGTGGACAGAGTGCATATCCACGACATCAGCATCAACAATGTGAACAATCCGCTGATGATGGTTCTCAACGAAGGCAACAACGCCGGAAAGATTCTGGTCGAACGTTTGAAAGCCGAACAAGTGAATCAATACGCCTCCTCTGTTGAAAGCTGGAAAGGCGGAATGTTCGACGAAGTGACTTTCCGGGATGTTTCCATCGAATATGTCGGGCATCCCGATGCGTCTTCGTCCGACGAATCGTTGAAACAACCTCCTGTGGATGCACGCAACCTTCCCTGTTGGGGTTGGTTGGCACGTAATGTCAAAACGATCGCCTTTGAAAATGTTGACATCCGTTATACGGATACCGATTCACGCCCCGCCTTCTATTTTGACAATGTTGGAACCATAAAATTTAACGGGGTGAAATATCCCGGAAGTGAAAACATGGATTCTATTGTCTTCAAAAACTGCGGCCCATGGTATATGGACGGCCAGGTGATCAATCGAACCCCAAACAGACGTTAATCTTTAACCAATCATTAATACGAGCCATGAAAAAATATGTTTTGATCTGTGTTCTGTGCCTTATTGGTGCCATCGACCCGTTGTCGGCACAAATGAGTTCTCCCCCCAATTGGGAAAATTATGAAAAGGTGCTTGACCTCAAGAACGGGTTGCGCCGCTACGATTTCGACGTCCAGTTGATCAAAACAAGCATTCCTGCCAATGTTTTTTGGCCGGACGACAAGGTTTCATTCACCTTTCAGGTCGCCAGTAATATCGACAAACCCATTGAAATGGAAGGGAAAGTGGATGTGATTCAATATGGGGCCAAAGGTATAGCGGGCGATATATGGCAACCCGAAATGTATTTGATAAATCATGTGCAATCCATACCGGTCGGAATCAAGATCGCTCCAAACGGATTTACCAACATCGACATATCGCCTGAGATTCCGGAACAATTCGGCGGGTATGCTCTGGTGCTCGATTTGGGAGAACACGGTCGAAGACTGATAACCGGTTTGGTACGAAGCATGAAACCGTCTCCCGTGGCCATGCAGTATCCCAAACAATCGTTGGACGACCTGGGTGTGGAATTCCTCAGCCGTGTCGGCGTCCAGGCAATACGTTTTGGCGTATCATACCGCCCCACGACTGCGAGAGATTACCAACAGGCCATGCAAAGGTTGGATGCCGAACTGAAAAAATATAAGGAAAACAACATTACCGTTCTGCTGATGTTCGGCGAAGGAGGAGCGTCGATGCCGCTGGACAGACCGCGTTCGTTCCTTGACGAAAACGGCGTTTATATGCGTACCAAGCAGGATTACGCATGGCTGCCTTCGCTGGATGACGACTTCAGAAAATTTGTCCGGGAAATATGCGTCAAACACGGCTGGCCCAAAGGATCGGTGACAGCGGTTTCGCTGTGGAACGAACCCTGGGAAGGCATTTCCATTTCTGGTTGGCAGGCCGATATGCTTCGTTTCCGCGAGATATATAAGGCCATGGCCGATGGGGTATTGGATGCCCGGAAAGAAGGGGCGGATGTATTGGTAGGCGGCTGCGATTCCAGTTCCAATGCATGGGATAAACTTTTCAGCGATGGGACGATGGATATGTTGCCTATCTTCGATTTCGTTTCCATCCACTACCAGGGCATGGAATCACCGGTACTTCATCCCGAATGGAACAACCGAAAAGACCACAAGGGACGGGTTTTTATTTGGGATACCGAAAGTTGGGTGGGAAATACCGACGACCGTATCGGGCTGGTGGTGGCGACCAACCGTTCGGCGGGATACGACCGGTCGATGGGCATATACGGCGGATATATGTATACGAGAGGTCATTTCAACGAAAACAGTCAGCAAACCATTCGTACGGCAAATGGCGTTGAACGAGTCCCGTCGCTGCACCATGCCTGGTCTCCGGCTGCTGCGTTGGGAGCCGTACAAAGTATGATCGGTGAACGCGACTTCCGGGAATTGCTGTTTCCAAACGGATTGCCCTGGGTGATGGTTTTCGACGGATACAACGACAACCGCGATGATGGCACCGTCGTGATTGCCGGTGATCTGGGGGAAGCATTCGGGGCGGAAAATATTTTGTTCCGGAATGTGAGAAGTCTCGCCGAAATCAATAAAAAAATCGAAATTCGCCGACAATTGGCGTCGTTACCTGAAAGATCGCCCGAGCGGCGGAAATTGGAAAGGGATGTCAATCAATACGAACCTATGGAAGGGGGAAAGATGACCATCAGTGCCGATCCTTCTTTCAGATTGTACGATTTTTATGGAAACACAATTTCCCCGGTACAAGGAAAATATGAAATTCCCCTCAATTATCGCGGATATTTCCTTCGGACGGACGGTACCAGCGGATCATTCGATAAACTGATTATGGCATTGAAACAAGCGAGGATCGAAGGATACGAACCGGTTGAAATCATTGCCAGGGACTTTACCAGTCCCATATCTTCGCGTCCTGAAATGGAATTGCAAATGACCAATATATTGAACCGCGACATTTCAGGCACTCTGACCGCGAGCGTCGGACAATTGAATCTTGACTATCCCGCCCAACTTAAACTGAAGCCGCACGAAACGCAAACGGTAAAACTCAAGGTGACAGGGGGTGAAGCCAACCCCGAAAACAACTATCCCCTTGAAGTCCGGTTCGACGCCGGTACCGATGGTATTGCCGCGCATTGGGAGGACATGCACGTCAACTACATCGCAAAAAGAACAATAACAGTGGACGGCAAACTGGACGATTGGGAAGGAATGATACCGCAAACCGTGAAAGGCAATTCCACTTCGACGGTTTCACTGACGGAAGCGGCCTGGTATCCGTTCAAAAATTTTGATGCCGGCACCGAGGGGTTTGCCAATGCCTATCTGGCGTATGACGATGATTATTTCTACTTTGCGGCAAAAGTGGCCGACAAGACGCCCAACCGCGGTACTTACAGGTTCGAAACACGCCCCGATGACGAATTTTTCTACCCGCCCGTCGCTTACGTGCAAACCGAATTGGCAATGAATGCGGTGGAAGCGAGCCGGAGAACCGGCGCGGATAACGCGGGTGCTCTTCAATTACCTGAAGGGACGGGACGCATGATGAATTATTGGGAAAATTCCCAAACGTCGCAATCGATCGGTTTCGACCTTGACTTGCCTGAAGATCGGTTCGTAAAAACCAGTTTGTACTTTCCTTCCGGAGACCAGAGCAATCTCACAGTGACGGTGACCGACCGTGCAACCGGAAAGGAGCTCTTGAAACAGAACATCCAGAACGTATGGAACGGAGCTTACTTGTCGTTTGATCTTTCGGGCGGGGTACGTATCCGTTGTTCGGCCGGCGGCTGGTGGTACACGGTCAAAGTGGCCGGTATTTTTCTGGACGAATCCGGAGAAAATCCGTCGAAAATTGCCGCTGCACGTATGGTTTCCACGGATTTGGATACCAGCGGAAATTGGAAAGGTGTCTATGGCAAGTATGGTTATTTTCTTTCGCGCATCAATCCGGTATTGCCGGACGGCATCAAATGCAGTCCGGTAAAATACGACGATCTGATGACCCTGGAATGGCCTGAAGGCGTCAGGAGATATACATATCGCAAAGACCCGGTCTTGCCGGATTCGTCGATGGCCGAACCGACGGATAATATCCAGATTGCGTTCAATGTATTGCCTATCGGTCAGGATGGGATGGAAGCCTTTCCCAAAGGAACCATGCCTCGCTACACGGGTTATAAATGTACCGATTATGAATATGCCTTGAGTACGGTGGCACCCGAATTTGGCGGCGGTTTTGAAATATGGCGCATGTTGGTCCCGGGTATGCCCCGCAAACATTTTTATCCCCGACAGCCCAAGTCACCCTATGATGGGGCCGTAAAAGACGGAAAATTGGTAACACACCGCGAAGGGGATACCCTGTTTACCGAATGCGCCATTCCCTGGTCGGAAATACCTGATGTGAAAAATGCACTGGACAAGGGAGAAAAGATTAAATTTTCATTCCGCGTCAACGATGACGGAGCTCGCGGTGCTTCCATGGAATTGGCATATCAACGAAGTGTTTCCAAAAGAAACAGCAAGGCTTTTCATCCCGACTGGAAAGAGCATTGGGCAAACGAAGTGGAATTTGGTTTTGAAAAATGATTTTAATTTCGCTTGAGTTCACATGAAAATACTTATCATTGGTGGCACGGGAAACATCAGCACTCCCGTCACAAAAGAATTGCAAATGAACAATGACCATCACATCACATTGTTCAATCATGACGTAAAGAAGCCCGAATGGCTGGATGATCGAATCAAAGTGATTTCCGGGGAAAGAAGCGAATTACCTTCGCATGAGGAAACGCTGTTTGCCGCCGGAAGTTATGATTGTGTCATCGACATGATTTGTTATGAACCGGAAGACGCCGCCAAAGCCGTCCAATTGTTCGCCGGACGAACCAAGCAGTTGATTTTTTGCAGCACGGTGGATGTGTTTTCAAAAACGCCTGCAAGTTATCCTGTTACGGAGGATGCTCCGTTGGGCGCATTGCCCTCGTTTCCTTACGCATACAAAAAAATGAAATGCGAGGAATTGTTATGGGACGCTCACTCGCAACAAAAATTTGAACTGACCGTATTAAGACCTTCAGCCACCTATAACGATTCGTGGAGTCCCGGAGTACACAGTTTCGGAGGACAAAGTTATCACTTGGATCGCATCCGGCGAGGAAAACCCATTATTATGCACGGCGACGGCACATCCCTCTGGGTCGAATCGCATTGTACCGACACGGCATCCGCTTTTGTCGGGGCTGTCGGAAACAGTATCACTTACGGGCAGTCGTACAATGTCACGGCCGACGAATGGATGACACACAATCAAATGTGGCGGACGATTGCAAAGGTGATGAATGCTCCTGAACCCGATTTTGTGTATATCCCGACACATATTCTGGCAAAGTTGGCACCGGTGGAAGCCGAGTGGTGCAGGGAGAATTTCATGCACAATAATATTTTCGACAATTCCAAAGCAAAGCGTGATTTAGGATTCCGTTATATCGTCCGCTATGAAGAGGGAGTCAGGCGATGTATTAATTATCTTGATACGCATAACATGATCGAAAACTCCGACAACCATCCTTTTTATGACAGGATCGTGGATAACTGGAGGAAAATGGAACAACAATTACTTGAAAAGTATATCCAACAATGAGACATTTTGTTATTTCCGTACTTACCGTATGTATCCTGTGGATGCAATTTCTTTCCTGCAAATCGGAAACATTCGATGGTACATATAACGTTCTTGATTATGGCGCGAAAGGCGACGGTACCAGCGATGATACCCAGGCATTCCTGGATGCCATTGACGATGCGACGAAAACCGGCGGTATTGTCCTTGTTCCGCCAGGAAGATACCCGGTTATGAAAACATTGACCCTTTCGGGGATTACCTTGAAGGGTACCAACGAAGCCATTCGTTCGTGGTATCCGCTGAACGGAACCGTGTTGTTGGTAACCGCAGGGAGAGGTGATGAAAACGCGCCGCCGTTCATCAAAATGAGTAATGCGTCGGCCGTAACCGGAGTAACAATTTTTTATCCTGAACAGGACGTCGATTCGATAACGCCTTATCCCTACACCATCCAGATTGGCGAAAAGACGCAGGCGGAAGGCGAAGTTTTCGACTGTACCGTCAGGGATGTCACTCTTGTCAACAGTTATAACGGCATACATTCCGGTCCCGGTGAAAACGGACGGCATCGTATCTACAACGTCAACGGTTGCGTTTTGCGACGCGGGATATTCGTGGAAAGCGTGGGCGATGTGGGACGGATTGAAAACGTGCATTTCCACTGCCACTATTGGACCGATAAAATCAAAGGCGGCGATTTTTGGAAGGCTTTTGACTATATGCAAAAGAATCTCGAAGCGTTCATTATCGGTCGCAGCGACTGGGAGTACATGGCCAATACCTTTGTTTTTCCGGCACGTATCGGTTATCGTTTCATCAGTACGGACGCCAACAAACAGTGGAAAGGCGGCCCTAACGGACAGTTTATGGGAATTGCCGCCGATGCATGCGGTTGTTGCGTCCAGGTGGACGGGATACAACCCATGGGATTGTTGATTACAAACGGCCAGTTTAATGCCCATCTCACCGGTGATAGCACACAGATTATCATCAATGACACATGCGATGGTAACGTACGTTTTGTGAATTGCGGTTTTTGGGGGCCTGTCAAACACAACGCACTGCTCAAAGGTACGGGCACAACGTCTTTCAGCGATTGTTACTTTTCTTCCAACTACTATAATCCGGATTTCTATTCCATTGTTGCTGAAAACGGAAAATTGCAAGTCCAAAATTGTACCTTCGATGGTGCGCACAGCCAAAAGGACGGATCGCAAAACTGGGCTTATGCCGGAAGCAAGACCATGCCTCCGTGCATAGACATTGGAAAAAACGTGCAACATGCCATTATCAGAGGAAACAACGGGTATTGGGGCGTCATCATCAGGAATAGGATCGGAGAAAAAGCCATCATCAGCGACAATGAACCATCACATGAAAAACACTGAACTCGCCGTCAATCAACTTCTCTGGGTCGTTTATGCCATTTATTTCTTCAATGGCATGGCTATGTGTTTTGAAGGCACCTTCAATCCGGAAATCAAAGAACTCTTTGATTTGGATTACATGAAGTTGATGTACCTGATGTTTGCCAAAAACATCCCTTTCCTGCTCCTGTCCGTTGTCGTTGGGATCATGGCGCAGAAACTCGGTCTGAAAAACACGCTTTCAATGGCAATGCTCATATCGTCCGTCGGCGCGGCCGGGATTGCTTACGGGATACAAACCTTAAACTATCCGATTATCCTGGCTGCCTGTTTTATCAACGGCAGTGCGTTCACTTTTCAATTGGTCGCGGGTAACCCGTTGTTGTCCGAGTTGGGCTCACCACGGCAAAGTTCCGTCCGACTGAATTTTGCCAACGCTTTGGGGGCGATTGCCCAAATGGTGGGAATGCTGCTGGTTTATCTGATCTTGCCGGCCACCATTATTACGGCAGCCGACAAAATACCTTACATCACGTCCATTCTTTATTCTATCGCCTTGTTGTTGGTGGTGTTGGGAATCATGCCGTTCTTTTTACGATGGAATGATAAGCAAACACCTGTAAAACATAACGAACCTTCTCATAATTCAAACGACACATCGATGTGGCGGGAAACCAAAATCGTGCTGGGATTGGTCACACTCTTTTTTGTGTTGGGTGCGGAAGCCGGCATTTTCGGGTTGTTCCGCAATTTTGCCGAAGACCCTGAAATTGGGAATTTAAGTACGTCTTCATCCATTCTGAGCTATACTTTCTACTTTATCATTTTTGCCGCAGGACGATTTCTGGGGGCGGCCTTGCAACGTCGCATTTTGCCTACCAAATACCTGCTGATAAGTGCCGTGGCCGCATTATGCGGTATCGTTCTCGTGCTTTTCACGAAAGGAATGGCGGCTGTGGTGTCTCTCATCGTTGTGGGGTTCTTCGTATCGACTTTTTTCCCCACCATCTATTCCATTGCCATCGAAGGCATGGGGCGTCGTGCAGCCAAGGCATCGGGAATACTCACGATGGGAATGATTGGGGCGGCCATATTGCCGGTATTGCAAGGGAAATTTGCCGACATGGCCGGATTGCAGTATTCGTTTATTATGGCGGCATTTGTTTATGTTCTGGTGATTTATTTTTCATTGCAGTACCGTCATAAAGAAAAGGTGGCATGAAAAATGGATTGGAATAATCAATTATCGTTGAATGTATCGAAAACCAAAATAGAAATTTCAGTCGAATGAAAAATTTAATCAACAGAAGAGATTTTCTCTCAAGCGCGGCAATCGTGGGCGCAGCAGGAACCATATTGGCATCTGACAAGCAAGATGTATCAAAACATGAAATTCAAAAAATACGTGTTGGCATTATCGGTTGCGGAAGCGTATCCGGGGTTTACCTTCCGCATTTAACAAATTCTCCGTATGCGGAAGTCGTCAGTTTGTGCGATATTAAATCCGAAAGGGCCGAACACAGAGCAAATACCTTTCACGTGCAAAATTTCTATCCAAACATTGAAGCCATGCTTGCAGGTGTTCCGTTTGACCTGTTGGTCAATCTGACGGACATGCAGGAACACGGAAAACTCAACCGCCTGGCATTGACGGCAAAAAAGTTTGTGTGGAGCGAAAAACCCATGGCCAACACGTATTCAGAAGGTCGTGAACTCCATGATTTGGCCGTTCGATCGGGGGTTCGTATATGGGGAGCTCCGGCAGTGGTCAATAGTCCTCAATTTGTTTACATGTCGCAACAAATTCAATCCAACGCTCTTGGTCGCGTTGCGGCGGCCCATGCTCATTACGGACACGAAGGTCCTGACTGGTCGGCCTTTTTCTACGAAAAGGGTGGTGGTAGTCTGCCTGATCTTGGAGTATACAACATTGCAACAATTACAGGGTTGTTGGGCCCGGCCAAATCACTTGTTGCAATGGTCAATGTTGTAACACCAGAGCGTCATGTCAGGGATAAAGGCTCCATACAAGTGATCGCCGAAGATAATGCCATGATCATCATGGAACACCAAAACCATGCACTTTCGCATATTCAATGCGGGTTCAATTATTTCGATCCTTACGGGCACGCCGGAACGGGGCAGGATCGCCCCACCATATCCATCGTAGGATCGGAAGGAAACATGCACATGATCGGTTACGACTGGAGTCCGTTCGGCGTTGATATACAAACCAAATCCAATGAAAAAACAAGACGCGAAGCAACCGACGCCGGAGGATATGTATGGGAAGAAGGAGCGTCAACCATATGCGAATATCTGGCCACCGGAAAAGAGCCTCTTATCAATACCGAACATGCTTTACACGTTTTGGAAATTATAGAGGCGGCACGTTTGTCACAAGTTGAAGGGAAACGTATTCCATTGAAATCTACATTCAAATGGCCGATGAGAAACAAACCATAAAAATCTCTTGTTCTTTTTTAATATCTGTGTTCCAGAGATGTTTGTTGAAGAAAATTCGAAAATGTTTCAGTTTTAATCACATCCATTCAAGTATCAAAATCCCATAGTTTTTTCGTCTAAAACATATATTTTTACATGCAAAAATGTAAATTTCGTAAAAACCTTAACCTTGAGGAAATCAGTTATGGAAAATAAAAATCATTTGACTCCGATGATTTCACGGAGAACGTTTATAGAAAAGGCTGTTGCAGGCGCGGCAGCGGTTACCATACTCCCGAGCTCCACCGTTTCGGGATTGGGGCAAGTCGCTCCCAGCGATAAGCTGTATATTGCAAAAATCGGCTGTGGGGGAATGGGTGCCGCCGATCTCGCCAGTTTGACAAATACCCCGAAAAAGAATGCCG
>Ga0123353_10008420_pt1 | contig 14078 bp, 9 predicted proteins | sample TergutLab28metaG_3_FD_92763 | JGI IMG/M metagenome (GOLD analysis project Ga0123353, IMG submission 92763) | Labiotermes labralis P3 segment gut microbial communities from Petit-Saut dam, French Guiana - Lab288 P3 | ecosystem: Host-associated > Arthropoda: Insects > Digestive system > Gut ... | reverse complement strand
GGAAACTGGCATTGAAACTTTCAATAAACTGAAACAGGCCTATGGGGAGCATGCTTTGTCGAGATCACAAGTGTTCAAGTGGTATAAGGCATTTTCAGAGGGCCGTGAATCAATTAAAGATGAACCCTGCTCTGGAAGACCTTCAACTTCAAAAACGGATAACAATGTAGAGAAAGTGCGAGTCCTTGTGCGATCAAACTGTTGGCTCACAGTGTGAATGATCGCTAGTGAGTTAAATTTGAACCACACCACGGTCCATCAGATTTTAACACAGGAATTAGCCATGAGAAAATTGTGTGCAAAGATTGTTCCCAAAAACCCGATAAACGAACAGAAGGACCATCAGAAGGACATGTGCCTTCATCTTCTGGAACGGATCCAAAGTGACAGAAATTTCTTGAAGAATGTGATTACAGGTGACGAAACATGGATATTTGAGTACTAATCCAGAAACAAAAAGACAAAGTAAGGAATGGCACACATCTGCATCACCACATCCAAAAAAAGCAAGAATGAGCATGTCAAAAATCAAATCCACGCTCATCTGCTTTTTTGACAGTCAAGGGATTGTCTATACAGAATTTGTGCCTCAAAGACACACTGGTAATTAGTTTTATTACCGTAAGATTCTTGAAAGACTAAGAAAAATAGTTGTTTGCGTGCGACCAAGCATTGCTAACAATTGGATGCTCCACCATGACAATGCTCCTTGTCACATGGTGATCTCTGTGATTGAATTTTTGGTTAAAAAGGGCATTCCTGTGTTTGCACAGCCCTCATACTCCCCTGATCTGAGTCCACGCGACTTTTTTTGTTCCCAAAACTAAAGTTTTACCTTAAAGGACACCATTTTCGGATGGTAGAAAACATCGAAAAAGCTGTAACCGACCAACTAAAAGCGATTCCGGTTCGTGACTTCCAGTGCTGCTATGAAGAGTGGGAACATCTCTGGAGATGTGTAGCCTCCCAAGGGAACTATTTTGATGGGGACACACTTGATTTGTAGTTTAAAAATAAATACAGAGTTATATTGAATCAGTCTCATTACTTTATTTACGGACCACGTATACCTTTACCCTTCTATAGGCCTTCAAGGCAACGACAGGGACAACTTTACCTTTGTAATGAATATAGCACTTTTAGCTTACCATCATCTGCTGAACTTCCATCTGAACAGCTGAAATCATCTTCGTAGTAAGTAGTTGAATCGGAAGTGCTGAAAGTGTCTCCCTCTGGTGGATGTTTCTGTATTCGTTTCAGTGTGCAAGCCTGCATGTAAATGCACTTCATAGAGATAATCTGTGTATTCTACACAGTTTAAGGAACATTAAGTACAACTATAAATAAATATATACACATACAGATGAGACAAAACATATGGGTTAACAGTTGTGAAGCACCTCACACTGCAACACACAAGCAGACATTGTAATGCAGTTTCATATCGGCAGGATACACCCCACTGGTGTCTTGGCAGTGGGGAGGGTGCAACGTCACATCTCAAAAATAACAACTTCCACTAACACTAAAACCTACACAACTGCAAAGTGTACTTCTTTAAAAGACAGAAGCTTTATTTTAATGTGATGGCACTAAAAATGACAAATGGGATGACAGATCACTGTAAATTCATATGGTTGAATTTATTTAGTTTTATTTACTGATGGTTTTCCAACAATCTCAGTTATTTTGCATCAAAATGTAGGAAGATGTGTTAACTGCAAACAGGAAAGAATCTGGAAAAAAAAAGTATAAAATTCCAAGGACTACCAGGAGAGACTGCAAAAAATCACAGTCAACCTTAATTATAATAGCCACCTTCTATGCCAATATTCCAATTTACCACCTTCAGATTATGAAGGAGTGCAAACACTCTACTGTACTGTGGTATGATCATGGACGACAGTAAGATTCCTTTGAGAATATCAAAAAGGAAGTGTGCACAAAATAAGAGTAGAGGAAGGGCAGGCACTTATGCAGGAAACAGAGGAGCAGAAGGATGAGGAGGAGGAGGAGGTGGCAGCACCAGTGTCTGTGTACTAATACATGCTACTTGCACCAGCAAAATTCCTGCCCAAAGGCACAGTCACACTCCTGAAGTTTCCTTGAACACAGCATAAACCAAAAATACACATACTAAGAATAAGAAGCTTGCAAAACATCATACCTTCCTGTAGCTAATAGTGGCAAGGTAGAATAGTAGCTGGTTTAGTGGCGCAGCTGCAAGAAACTTCGCTGCACGCTGCAAAGCAGTGAATTGGCCCAGTATGTCCAGACTTGCTGGTTCTATTTCCAGTTCTGATCCTTGGCTGATAGACTCCTGACAGCAAGCAGTTTCTACCTGGAGGTCATCTAGAAGTGCTGACATCATGGTCAATGCTTGTGATGCCAATGCCACTGACAACACTCCAAAACCCTGCTGACTAAAAAGAAAACTTAAAATTACATTATGTTGTTATATGAATTGGCTGCGTTTCAAAATGTCACCTTATTACAACATTCTTTAAAGACTTATTCAGTGACAAGGGAGTTCTGGAGCTTCTGTACCTGACAGTCTTGTCCAGCTTCTGGTCATTCCCAAACATTATTCAACTTGCGAAACTCAGCAGCCATAAAGAAGTACATTTGGATCTACCACAACCATCTGATTTTACCTATCATAACGAGCTTCTTGATGAAGGTCCACCAGAACAGAATTCTGGTATTTCACATAATCTTATGAAATCTCACCTTACACATTAAGACACAGAAAGTACAACTAACTTGTAACGAAGACAAAAACTTGAATCACTATGGTCAAATTAAGGTCCTTCATAGCTCTGTACCCTGCCCTCGATTTTCATTATGCATGCCAATGACTGTCAAAAATCAGAGGTATGGTAATTACACACAGATAATAAATACTATAACCTCAAAGGAACTATGAATAACTGCACCTGCAGACACAAGCAAATTAACACAGTACTTTGTATCTAACAGTTTACACACTAATTAGGAATGCCAGATTATGCTGATTCTAAACACAGTAATAAGTCTCCAATTTATATGCATAAATAAATACGGATATGACTAGTGAACTACTACAGGTACACAAACACTAGCAAAACATGACACAAGGTTACCTCCTATCTACTTAATGATGTGAAACAAGAAGAGATCTGATCTACATATAATCTGATTACGTACAGCAAGAAGTGGTTTTTAAACTTAACATAATTATTGAAGACTTCAATATGAAAGTCTCAACAAAATTATGAAAGGAAGACTGATCACATAAATAATTTCAGGTATTGGGTGGCAGGAAATTATTCCAAAGCATGTAAAATATACAAATCTCTCCAATACAAGGGTCAGTCAGAAAATCAGGGTACATGGCACATCATTTTGTAATGAAAGACCCAACAATTTCTCAAGTTTGTCACCAAGACATTATCATCTTCACAGTTGCACCCTGTGTGTTGATAGCATGAAGTCCTTTATTTGTCCAACTAATGCATACAAATTATTATAAAATGCAATGCAGCCACATTACCAATAACTTCAAATAACAATATGTAACTGAAGTCAACATTGTAACTTTGGCGAAGCACAGGCTGAGAGCTCCCTTATGATGGTTTATGTAAACCGAAGAATGTTGGAGCAACTATTATAATTTTAATTTATTTTAACTGTTTAACAATTTTATAATAATTTGTGTGCATTAGTTGGACAAATAAAGGACTTAAGACATTATCATGTTTCCAGGGCTGATGCAAAATTTTGGCTACCACAATGTTAAAGATCAATGTGAGGTGAAACTATGGTGAGAATTAGCAAATAGTACTGGTACAGCATTACAATTAAATCTGAAGTGCTCTTATTCAAGCTGAAAATAAAGAACCGAAAATATATGCACAGTAAACTTACTGTATGACCGATCCTTGAACCAACAACCACACTGAAATCTCATAATGTACTAACAAATCAATCAGTGTTATTCTGATGGCAATGAGTAGATACCAAAAACAGTACAGTAGCTGAGAATTACCTGTGATATGCTCACACAGAACATAATAATTGGAAAGAGGGTATGATCAAAATGTATGGTAGACAGCAAAGAAACACACCATGGAAATATCAACCAAGACATAGCATAAGTGCAAGACCCAAAAGGAGGCAGAACAGGCCAACTAGGCTCAAACCATGAAGTTGCTGCTGCTGCTGCTGCTGCTGCTGATGATGATGGTGGTGGTGATGGTAACAATGACAACCATTTATTTTCTGCTCATATTATATCTTCATGGTTTTCTTCTGTTTTTAATAATACACAAAAATCACTAACAAAAAACAAACAAGAATGAAAATCCACTAACACTTTCATAAGGTTAATCCTGCTGGAGCCTTCACGTAACTTATTAGGAGATTTTCCTTTATCATCTTTGCCTTTGTCAGCTGTGAAGAAGCTGGATGCTGACAGCTGTGTCTGTAGTCCTGTTATCAGTACCCATACTCCAATCAGTAAATGGTTTTGCAATATCTGCAAGTCCAAAACAAAGACAAATTTCATCCCACATAATCTGGTAAATTAGGAAGTTCCTGCTGGCATCAAAATAACAGAAACTCTACCAATATGTTCACAGGTCTATTATGGAAGTCCACGACTGTCATATCATTGATACATATTCTGTATTCAAAATGTCTCAATCTGACAAGCATGAAATGTAATATGGAACTTATAAGCACACCATCATTCAGTGCATAATATCTTTCTGTATGTCTTCAAACCAATAAACAAACATGATGTTAAAGAAAATGTGTGATGCTAACGCAATTCATGGAAGAATTTCAGAATATGCAATACAGTGTAACATATACAGTATTTTAGCTAATGAAATGTAAAAGGAGGAAAAGTGTAACACTTGATTCAATGCAGACAGTATGGAGATGGATGGAACGGAAGTGAAGTTGCGACAGAAATAAAGCACAATATGTCATTCATAGCAAGTTTTCTTACTACTTTTGGTATGTATCACCACATACAATAAAATTAAAGTCACTGGATATCCTTACATGTCCCCCAGCCCTGGTAGATGTCTTGATAACTCCTGACACCAATGAGAATATCTCCAAAGCTTTTTCCACAACAGTAACAGCATGACTGTCTGCACCTCCTTCATCTTCGCCGCCTTTCGCTGCAGCAGCACCTGCAAATAATAAGACACAGACTTTCGTCCAAATATATCTTTTAAATGTTATTCAAAAAGGCTTAAACAAAGCAATGGAAATCTATTCAACAAGAATGGAGAATGTGTTACACAGAAGCTAACAACATATACACCTCAAGAAGAAGAGCAGAGGTAGCCATTATTTATATATCTGCATGACTGTACCGCATCTGCAGCAAGAAATCCCCATAAAATCTTCCCTGAATGTTACGATTCCCACTCCATCTTACTTCTCTATATTTCCCTCCACTCATCTAGCCATTCCACTCACATAAATTTCAGCTGTAATAACATCATAACCTTTGTTAGCTACAAGTGTTCTGCACTGGCTGACACAGGCCAGGCAGACCTGGCGGAATCTGAAACTGTAGCCACCAAGTGGAAAATGTCAAGCATCTATCTTTCTGTGACTTTAGTAGAGTGAGGAATTGAGAATCTGCTTTGGTATCAAACTTGTTAGAAATCATTAATACAAACTGTGTTCAGTGTCACAAGAACAGAAATTAGGAACTCTTGACTTACCAGAGACAGTTCCTGTGCATTTGGGTGAAACAGCAGATGAGATGCCAAGCAAGCTACTGGCTGTTGCATTTGAAACAGCACAGTACAGACATGACATAGTGAGAACACACAACTTCTCTAGCTTCTCTGGAGTCAGTGGTTCTAATACTGGAAGTGACAGGGCACTCCATGTTAAAGTTATGTCATTCACCAGGGCCTGCAGGCTGCAAATACACACATCTTAATTAGTCAGCAACACAAACATTAGTACATGTGACACAGTACTTACAAATACTAATCGTACTTACATGCAAAGGCACAAAAACAAAAAATCATAACTTTAGTGATAAATGGGTGAAATAGAGTTAAACTCCACTAAGCTGAACATGAGACAAATGCAAAATGTTCAACAATATGACAATATTTTCATCCAACATCACATCACCAGAAAACCCAAATCTTCTTCTTCACTGGTATACGGTCCTTATACCTGAACAAGTACCTTCTTCAGAATGACAGCCCATACCGATCCGTCTTCTGATTTCTTCCTCCACCTCTTGACACCCACTGAATTCAATTCATTCTCAATATAGTATAACCACCTTAAATTTGTTCTTTCTGCTATCCATCTGGTTTCCCCAGAAATATGTTCTTTACAGTCCCATAATCAGATATTCTTACCAGAAGACCAACCCAATCTAGTCTTCTTACTTTGTTGTTACAATATTTGGTCTTCTATACAAAACCTGCAAATCATCATTAGTTCAGATTCTCCAGCCATTCTGATCCTTTCTTGGACCATATCTTTCTCTAAGTATTTTCTGCTCCTATGTTTTAAGGGCTGATTTCATTCCCTATGTTATTGCGTAAGAACCCCCAGTTACAAAGCACAAACTAACAACCGCACAAGCAACACTGCGTGATTTTTGCTTTCTTGGTTAAAGAACCTATAATTTTGGTTCAATGAAATGTCTCACTGGAATGCACACTGCTCTCAACCTAAATTTCCTTACAATGACTCTTGACTGTATGCTAACAGAAAACATCTTGTATCTTTAATCTACTGCCTCACATACAATGTGTATATTCCATAAACTAAAACACTAATTTATGCACTTCAAAGCATTAAAAAAAACATAAGAAACATATGCTTCTGTTCAGGTTCACATTAAATGACACACATACTTTCATCAAAGGTAAGGATCAAAGATACCACTGTTACACCTTCCAGTACCAGAAGACATGTAACTGAAATTACAGAAAGGTTTTGTTATGTCCATATTTATCCCAGATGTGAACCTTAAAGGAAATGTTTGCATGATGTTTAATTATATATTCAAACCACCATATGTAAGACATTACATGCAGTGCAGCAGCAAGAAATTTACATAACACAACCTGTAACTACATTATCTACAACTAAAATTCTCCACATTATATACAGTAAACATGAACTAAGTCATGTAAAAATGTAATATCAATCTATACAATTAAAACCGGTGCATCACAGCTAGACAAACTGCATGTCAGTGTGGCTGTCAGCTGTTGGTGAATAAAACACCTATGAAATCCACATCATGCAGGTTAGAGCCTCAGATTTAAATTCTCCCATGCACATAGGTAAATTAACCATGTAACACTGCAATTTTCTGTTCCCCTTTCCTGCTAATGCAAGTCCGGACAGCAGACTTCATATACACAAACTGAAGATGGAAGTTACCAGTACATTTCATCGCAATAAAAACACTATTTAACATTTCTGAATTCCCGAAATTTTGGAAATGTGATAGCAAGATAATATGCCTGTGATCAAGAACATTAAACACATTCAGATTCACGCAAACAAAAACAGGTAACTGTAACATTAGAAACTGTCAATCTTATCCTCCACAAATCACAAACTCAAGGTCAGAATTCTACTATACATCAGACAGGACCACATTATTACCTCTCTCTCAGAATTAAATATCACACAAGTTACCTGTGTCTAATCAATGTAGCCTCAGAATGGGATGATGGAAGACTGAAGCCTTTCTTGGCAACAGCATCACGATACTTATGAATGTAACGAGTTAAGTGTGGTAGATTTAAGCACATATCAATCAAGATATGACCAGCACGCAGTGCTTGAAGACTTGCAACATTCTTCTGGATGAACAGATTCTGCAGACGAAAGCAAAATGTGAAGACAATTTAAGATACATTCTTTATTATAGAGCAAATTAACTTTTCAAGATTGTCTGAAGCTGAAGTTGCCTTTATATCACCAGTCAACATCCATATTACACAGAAAATTGAAATAAATTTACCTTTTATCCCAGTAAGTCCCAATTCTGTGAAACTGACAGACACAAATGTAATTCAAACACAATAACATACAGTTCTTGAAAAAATAAATGATACTTTAACCAATTAACTCTGTCACTTTGATCATGGCAAAGAGGAGACCACACTGCACTCATTTCACTCCTCCAGCTTGGCCACATCTTGCTAGCCTCAGCCTAACCTTGCAATGAAGTCAGTTAAATTCCACTACCTAAACCAGGTTTCAAGTTCTGAACAGAAACGTGAAAATGCAATGTAGGGCAAGTTTGAGAAGTAATGTAATTTCAGGATGAAATTACATCCACTGTTACACATATTAATAAATGAAACCGGAAAGAAGAGTCGGGAACCTATACCCCTGTTCTGACCAGGTATTAAAATGGTAACAATTTACTCTGTCACACAGGAGCGGGTAAACACATGAAACATGCATAATTATCTGTCCCCAATATGTTACGTTTAAACCACAAACTTCAACAAAAGAGACATACCTTGACATCTTGTGCTTGATCTACACCTGTATTCAGATTGTTGGATTCTACCACTTTATTTCCTGGTAGCTCAGAACCTTCTGGCATCTGTGGCCTTGGTGCAACAAAATCATGCAGTGGTGTTGTTAATTGTTCTAGTATAGATGCTGACAAATCTGATCGAGAACGTTTTGGTTCCTTCACAGGCACTTCCTTCTCACCTAGAACAAATGACCATGAAACTATGCAGGAACACAAGCATGCAGATGTCACAAAAATATCATGTAAGTAGAAGTTAAATGTATATAAGACTTTTACCACTGCTACAGCTTTGTAAATAAATTCGTGTCTATAAACATTCCCAATATTTTTCTTTTTACCACTTCTTACCACCTCCATGTGGCTTTCACATGGTCTCTCTCTCTATTCCTTCCCGAAACAGAAATTATTTCACATATTAGATTACTTACATCTGTTCATTTATCAGCCTGTACCTATACCACTGTAAGCTCTTTTCCTCACCCTACTAATTCAGAGCACTGTTCATCAAACCACAAACCATTCAATAAAATTCAACTCACACATTTCCACTTTTCCATAGGTAATTTCCCTGACATTATTAATTTCAGTCATGTTCCATTTCTTTTTGTCTTTCCTTCTACACTACAGCAGAAACCTATTCATGATTCTAGCTCCACAGTACTCTTTCTTAATTGTGCCATGTCGATGTGCCTAATCAGAAGTATATATAAGAAACATGCTAGACTTCTGTCATCACAACCAAAACATTATTGTAAACATATTTGCTTACTGCATGCTTCAACTACATACCTTTGGATAAGAATTTTCCACAAGATGTAAACTGTACAAATATATACAATGCCAATTTTACTCGAGATATCAAATTTAAATAAGTACTATAGGGAATATGTGTAGTACCCCTTCAGTCACAGTCTTGGTGAACAGCACAGACTTTCAATCCTTCACAAACTGCCAGCCTTGGTGCACCATACATTCCTGAATGCATTCAAGTATATTAAAAATTTAAAATCCCTCCATCCTGAGCAACAGCTGGAATTTCAACCCCCCACATTACTGAAGGGCTAAAAGATTGGTTAAAATCATAAGACAAAAAATCAAGTTTCAAATTGGAAGAATATTATAGAAGGAGTGAAATATATGTGAAACTCTTTGTTGGCCCTATAGTTTGTTTCAAAAGCTTAAAGCAACAAAATCAACCTAAGAGAACAAAACCACTGTCTTAACATATTTTTTATCACAAAAGAGGTGAACTGGATATCTCATGTAAAAAGTGGCACTGTTGGATCTTCGTACACTTTACATCTGTTGGGAAACTCCAAACATTTGGTAAGTATATATATATATATATATACAATAAATGTTACAGCTGTGCCAAAGAAATTCTACCATACTACTTTACACCAGTACACTGGTGGAACTCTTGCTTTTAACTTCTATATCACTCACTTTTCAGATATTAAATATCTCTGCAAGGAATTCCTTCCTTCTCAGTTGTGTGATGGTCATAACCTAAATTCTACAATCACTAAATAGTGACCAGCAGCAGTTAGTCCAGCTGTACTTGAGCTAACATTAATCTTACTCAAACATACTCATTTATCAAATAAAATCCATACTAGTCATCCTGACATTAAGTCCAGTAACACTCATGTCATTCACTTCATTCATTCATTCCTTAGTCTGTATTACAACAGATCCATAACCTCTTAGGAAGCAAGTTCTCAGCAGAGTGTGATATAGTGCTTCCTCTTTCAGGTTCCACTATCCTCTCATTTCCTAAATGTCATCCAGTAGCTGCTTATGTCTCCCTCCATATCATAATACAATATGGATATTATGTGTCTTCATAAACCAAATTTTTTATTGGGAAAAAATTCACTCAATAACCAACCCCACTATCATATGAAATTCCAGGAAATACTTCAATCCCTCTATTATGAACACAATGATGTATGGCGACATGACAGACTGTCTTGAGTTGCATCCTTTAAAAAAAATCAAAGAAAGTCTAAAACCATGGCCACTAGCAGCCATCACAGTTGGCACGTGATATGTGAGAATCTTCCAATCTCGCCTGGTGTCTAATATTACAAGCAAGGCATCAAAAATTGCAATACTTACACAACTATCAGACAAGAAGGTGACAGCAGAGAAACTGCCAAGTTCTCACTGTTGTTACAATCACAGAACTGCTGATATTTCATGTTTTTCCCTTCTCACAAAAAATAAGTTTTTGGTAATTTAAAACACAACACAAAACATTATCAATAAAATGCAAAATTGGTAATTACTCAAAATGTGTGGTATATGTTGAATCATGAGCCCACATTAATAATAATAAAAAAAAACATGAAATTTTAATAAAAAATACATACACCTCTATTCCCTTCTGGGATATAACACAGCACCAATGGGTAGTTTGGTCCTGACATTTTGAGACAATGCAGTAGCCCAATCTTCAAATTGCAGGTCATTTTAACCCCTGCAGATGAGGGCATTACACAGTCTCAAAATGCCCAGATCCATTTACCCAGTGATGCAGCCATATCCAGGAAGAATGGAACCCTCACCAAACTTACAACTCACACAGAAATACACATTTGATGTTCTGGTGACTATGCATCATGATAAATTCTTATAATAAAAGCAATAGATGCATTCACTTCTCAAATTAACTTTTGGAATAAAACTCTACATGTTTCCAACAGTTCGTCTGTCCATCATCAGGTGTTTTTCACTGTACACACAGCAATGGTATGTGTTATGTAGATTTGCTGACAGCTTGCAAGCAGGATCAGTAGGGAGCTGCAGTTCCATCCTGATCCTGCTTGCTAGCTGTCAGCAAACCTGCACAACACAAACACATACCAATGCTGTGTGTACAGTGAAAAACTCCTGATGATGAACAGAGGAACTGTCTGAAACATGTAGAGCTTTATTCCAAAAATAAATTTGAGAAATGAGTACATCTATATGGTTTTATTATAGGAAGAAATACACATATTTATACAAATGCCACTGAGTTATAACATGTGGTGTACCTGGAGTGCTAATTTTAATATGAGCAGGCAACTTTGCAGTTTTCATGGTGGCAGTAAGAGACATCTGATCAGCCCGCTGAAGCATTCCTTCTGCACTACAAAGAGCACGTATTGGAAGAAGCAACTGTTTTGGACACAGCATAGCTCCTGTTGTTGCCACTGTTTCTCCATTGCTCTGGGCTTGCAGGTGAGACAAGAGGTACTGTAGAAGAATGCGGCATGCTTGACACACAACTCCAATTTGACTCTTACATACTGGAAGAAAAACACAATCACACAATAATTTATATCATATATCAGGATTAAAATATATGGCAATAAAGTCCTTTAATTTGCTCAGTTCTCTCTGTTTCTGATTTGGTTGCTAACTGACAATAACAAATTCTCTTACTGAACTATGTCCACTGCTATCTCAATTCTTGGTAATTCTACAATGCATATGGTAATCATCATGTGGCACATCTGTCCACTTCCAGTACTGTACCCTATCATCAACAGCAACATATATCGATATCATTATCAGAAACATTAGCAACTACATTTCACTACAGTTTATTCTAACCCCTTGCCAGTAATGAACTAAATCCTCTAAAATACTCACATGTACCAGCACTTGTGCTAATGTAATCTGCAGCCAAAGGTGCAAATGCAGTGTAGAATGTTTCATATTTATCTTCATGATTCAAAAGCTCACTTTCACTGTCAAAGAACATAAAAGAAACTGATTAGTTAAGATATCACAACCAATGCAATGTAAACTTACATTCAAACTATGATCTATATGACCAAACAGAAATACTGGCAGGTACTTGTATGCTAATATTTAAAGTAAAATGACGTATTCACTCTCAGTACACATTAATAAAAATCAAATGTACTCATAACACATACCCTTTTTGAAGTACAAAGAATAAACATATTATTCTCAGTGAGAAAACTCTCTGCCTTCCCACATCCAGCCCATAGCCTAGTCACTAAACTGACCACACACATACACCTTGAGGAAATGAAGACCTCCACTACAATCATTAGAGAAGATGGCCTCAAAGTGGGGAATAGAACCAAAACCTCTCAAACATGAAACAGAAGCAAGAACCATTAGACTGAGACATTTACTATGAGAGTTTCACATTCAGGTGACCATGCATCATGATATATTCTTATAATAAAAACCAATTAGATGCACTAATTTCTCAAGTTTATTTTTGGAATAAAACTCTACATGTTTTGGACAGTTCCTCTGTCCATTGTCAGGAGTTTTGCACTGTACACACAGCAATGGTATATGTCATACAGGTTTGCCGACAGCTAACGAGCAGGATCAGGACCGAACAAGTTCCGTCCTGATCCTGCTTGCTAGCTGTCGGCAAACCTGTATGACATATACCATTGCTGTGTGTACAGTGAAAAACTCCTGATGATGGATAGAGGAACTGTCCAAAACATGTACAGTTTTATTCCAAAAATAAACTTGAGAAATAAGTGCAACTAGTTGGTTTTATTATAAGAATTTACTATGAGAGGTTCATTAAGGCAGAGAATTCAATCTACTTTCTTCAGCAGCAGCATGAATTCTGTGTCGCATTTGAATGAATGGCTTTTCAACTGGTTTTCAAGCTCACTGGGTAGTCAAGCACAAAATAGCTTCACTTTAGTAAGAACAGTATAAGATGTATGATTAGTCTCTCTGCCATTTCCTTCCTTAATGTCAAAACCATTCCCACAAAGTCTGACAAGAAATCATAATGATATAACCACATGTGAACCAGAGCTTCAGACCTACTAACTGATTAAAAAAATATAAGGCTAAAAGCTCAGATCTGATGAACTAACTTGCAGTGTTAGTTGAAATCCAACAATTTACATGGATTGTCAGTATTTAGAACAGTTTGCCAGAGTGTCTCAAACTGTGTTTTATTTTAACAAAATACTGCTTTCATGTCATCATATGGGCAGCCTCACCATTCAGTGCATAGATACTATCCACATGTGCACACTAATTAGTCGTGAATATGTCACATATCATATTCATATATCCAAATATCTTGAATTCAAGTAGCATGTAACATTCTTTTCTTCTGTGACGTCAAAACATTCAGTGATCCCTCTGCAAATTTCACTCCAAAACCTGAGTTTTGTAATATACAAGTTTTAAGCATAAACTGTATGAACAAATATATGGGAAAAAAATGAAAACAATGAAATAAAAATAAAACTAGATACCATATTGACACAACCGATAAAATATAATAAAGGAGCCCAAAAAGGCTGCTCCCTTTTACTGACTTTAACATACATATCAATCACATTATATACGGTTGGATTGTGAATGTAATGTTTCGTTTATTCTGTAATTTTGTTTTACTTTGCTATTTTGTCTTATCTTATCTAGTTATATTATCCTGTTACTGTGTTCTCTTTCTGTAACTCATTGAAATTTAATGTATGTAATGTGTTTAGCATGGACTACTACCCTGACCGAGGTTTTCCGTGCT
>Ga0123353_10008416_pt1 | contig 14081 bp, 10 predicted proteins | sample TergutLab28metaG_3_FD_92763 | JGI IMG/M metagenome (GOLD analysis project Ga0123353, IMG submission 92763) | Labiotermes labralis P3 segment gut microbial communities from Petit-Saut dam, French Guiana - Lab288 P3 | ecosystem: Host-associated > Arthropoda: Insects > Digestive system > Gut ... | reverse complement strand
TTGACGAATCTGTTGCACCAAGGAGAGAGAACCCTGCGAGAGGTACGAGAAAAATGTTCCCATAATCCAATGCCAACAGCAAGAAAACTCGGATGGAAAAACTAAACTTGTCGACGGACTGGACAGCCGGACAGCCAACGATGTTACCGTTTCGTCGTCCGATGGTATTTCACGTTGAACACATCGGGATCGAACGGATCAAGTCCTCCTTGCTTTGCCAAATCCGGGAAATCCGGGCGATCCTCCTTCGGAAGGGCTTGCAGAAACTGTTCCGGTAGGACGGATACTCTTATCGGAGCCGTGGACTCTATTTTTGATGTTATTTCGCCGCGTTGCTTCCGTGATAATTCCTTCGCAACCTGTTGCACCCAGTTAACGGTCTGAATATATTGTCCCGACCCTTCACTCAATGCTACTTTGACTCCGCCGTGGGGCGTTACCACTGCCGCTAGAAGGGGACTCTCCATCGGATAGTCAATGTCGATATATGTCAAAACCGCCTGCAAGTTACGTCTGGACGTACTCCCCTGGCTCACTTTCGGAATACCCATTTTGAACTGCTGTTCGCTGTGTGTTCCATGGCAATCGGCTGTTGCACATCTGTTTACGAGAGTCGGCTGAACTCTCCGCGCAAAATCATCGAACAACAATTTTGAAACCGCAACTTCTTCTGGTATCTCCGTTTGCGGCACGGACAATTCCGGGACAGGATCGGCTTCTCCCTGTTGCAACGTATCCAATCGCTGTTGAATAAATCCTGCCATTCCCGCCTGCGGAGCAACTTGGTGGGCACGTTGGTATTCAGCGATTCCCTCTTGTGTGAGACCATTGCTGATACACCATTCGGCAAATTTGACGAGGGCGTGGCAACTCATCGGATCGACGTTGCTCCGCTTGTACAAGTAAACATCCTTCTTGGTTTTACCAACAAATTCAACGTTATGAACCGACACGTTCATAGAGCCGAAGGGTGTTTGGAGAACGTATTGTTTGCCGTCAAGCGTTGCCGTGCCCTCAAAAAGATACCCTGTTCGTAAGAGGTAAAAATTGTTGTCTTTGATGGCAAGCCCTTCCTGGGCGTGAAGCAACGCCGCCGAAAGCAATAAACCCAATGTCGTCCAGTGCCGTACCATTGGGGAATCATGCCAAAATCGGCGTTTTGAGTCAAGAGAAAACGCTTCTATGTTTCAAAAAAAGGAGGGTCAAGGCTGCCGGATTCAAAGAAATCTATCATATCTCGATGAAATGACCCGAATCTTCGACGAAAGCCGAGGATATTCAGTTGCCGGTTTTGACATGACATCGTGTAAACGACGGTTGGAAATTGTAGCGCGGCGACATTTTCCTTCTTATTCAAGACCATTTTCTGTCCAACAAATGCCGCCCACCTGCTCTCTCCAGAGTGTCCGTTGCCATTCGATACCGAGCATCACGACATTGATGCCCGATCCAATGCCGAGCAATGCCACTCGACTGCCGTCTGGTACGAAACCCGTAGTAATTCCTATCGCCGCCGCTGTCGGTAAAGCCGCGCTGCCCGTATTGCCAAGATACTCCAACGTCGAAAAATTCAACTCCGGCGGAAGACTCAACGTGTCAAACAGTAACTTTTGATGGACACGACCCACTTGATGGCAAAACGTTTTATCAACGTCACCACGAGTCCAGCCTGTTTCCGACAAAAAACTCTCAAAGCAACGCGCCGCCGCCGCCACGCCTTCCTTCATCAATGCTTCGGAGTCGGTCTGCATCAACGGATTCATCGCATCGCCGCCAGATTGATCCGTATCGCTCCGGCAAAGATCGCAAAACTTGGTTTCGGCATGAACCGCTCCGCCGAGCAATCGGTTGCCGGTGCGAGAAATACGTCGATGAGCCAGCAGTACCGCCGCACTGCCGGAACCAATGGTGAGCGACGCAAATACCGACTTCACGCTTTTGCGTGTGAGCGACAGATCTGTATTGAGATGTTGGATCGTCGTTTCCATGAGGGACCGGGAACTTTCCGTTCCGACCACTATGCCCGCCTCGATATGACCGAGTTCGATCATATTGGCAATTTGAATCATTCCGCTTACGATACCGAGGCACGCGTTGGAAATGTCATAGACGAAGCCGGTGGGCGGAAAGTGCAGTGCATGATGCACGCTGCATGCCGTGGCGGGTTCGAGGTAATCTCGACAAACGGAACCGTGAATGAGTACACCGATTGTACTGGGATCGAAGTCTGTTTGTTCGAGCAATTTTTGAACGGTCAGAACGCTTTGCTGTCCCGGCGTTTTTCCGGCTGTCCAGACGCGACGTTCTTTGATACCGGTCAGGGCTTCGAGTCGTCCTTCCGGCAAATTCAAGCGTTGATAGACCGATGCACACCGTTTTTCCAGCGAATCGGTGGAAACCACCTCCTCCGGCAGACAGTGGGCAAAACCCTCGATGCAAACGTTGGTGTATCTCATTCACCACAAACTGTGCCTCAACAGTAAGACTGTGGTATTATACCGAAAAGGAGATCAAGCCGCAACTGCCTGCAAACCGGGGTATGTCAGAGCCGTTCAATTTCGCACTCGGAAAGTCCTGTCATTTCGGAAATGTCGGCAATAGGGTACCTGCGCTTCCGGCTTTCAAACGGAGCACCGACTAATTCGCCATCTTACGATTGTGGTAGAATAATTACATGACCCCACTCGTCATCATATATCTTACGCCGCCGGGGCGCGGAGCCGTGAGTTCGTTCTTGCTCTGCGGAGAAGGAGCAGTGGATACATTTTTGTTACACTGGCGAGGGAAAAAACCGGTCGGCAAACATCCCACCTGGGGACGATTACAACTGATCGATGGCGGTGGCGGCGAAGAAGCAGTCGTCTATCGAACTGCCGACGAAGCACTGGAAATCCACGTCCATGGCGGAGAACAGATAACGAGGGCAATCGAAACATTCTTCCTGCAACACGGGGCAACACGCAAAACTTGGCAGGAACACTTCGCTGCTGGGTCTTCGCAGAGGGAATTAGCACTCCGGCTTTTGCCCTTTGCTTCGACGGAACGAACCGCTCAGATACTTTTGGATCAATACAACGGAGCATTCGGTAGAAAGCAACAACCAGAGCGGTATCAAGCACTTGCCGATTTGGGAAAGCATCTTATCGAACCCTTTCGAGTGGTGCTGGCAGGGGCAAGCAATGCCGGAAAGAGTAGTTTGCTCAATGCCATTCTCGGTTTTCAGCGAAGTCTCGTCTATTCCGTTCCGGGAACGACCCGCGATGTCGTGAGTGGACAAACGGCACTCGAGGGCTTTCCGGTAACATTCTTCGATACGGCGGGATTTCGTGAAACCGACAACGATTTGGAGCGGCAAGGGATCGACCGTTCTCTCCGCTCCCTTGCCGATGCCGATTTGGTTGTTTGGGTAGTTGACTCGACAGTCGAGGAATCGTTGCGTCCTCCGTGTCCAGCAGAATCAAACGTTTTGATCTGCTACAACAAGATCGATTTGGTGCACAAGGGGACAGACGGCAGACGGCAGACGGCAGTGAGTGCCCTAACGGGGGAAGGTATCGAGTCGCTACTTGGCGAAACCATACGCCGTCTTGTTCCGTATCCACCGAAACCGGGAGAAGCCATACCCTTAACGGAATCGGGTTTTTATTGTACTACCCATTGTTGTATAGCCCCATGGTGATAGACGTACTTTTTCCCTTGTGTCTTCTTTGTGGTTTGTATTTTTTACCACAAAGACACAAAAGCCGCGAAGAGTTTGGAGCAGTGGACAAGTTCTTGATCGGTGATACGACATCCGGGCTAGGGGGGCACCACCGACACTGTCAAATGTCGAAATTGGAACGATGTGTTTTCTTTGGGAACGGTCAAACGAATTGTTCCGGGGTCTAAAAAGGGACCCGACACCCTCAAAGTTTTACGAAGTTCCTCAATAGAACAGACCGGCACACCATCAACCCACGTTTGAAATTGTCTGCCCATCGCCACGACTGTCAAATAGGTCCACTGTCGATTCCGTGGTCGAATATATCGGGCATCCATAAACTGCCGAAAAGCACCCGCATCGGCTCCCACGGCGGTTTCCCTATCACGTTGCCTCGGAAAATTTTGCAGTGAAATCTCGTAACCCGTATTTTCTCGATCCGGCAATGAACGAATAAAAAGACCGGCTTGTCACGTATTCACTCCTTGAAAATACTCCATTTGGAGCATAAAATTTGTAAAAAGTCCCTTGCTTTCTACGCTACCGCCTCGCAAACTGAATATATCTTCTTCGTGTTTGCTGAATTCCGTTCCCTCAGAAAGCCGCCACGGCAGTTCGTTCGTAAATTGCGTATCAAACAGGGAGACGGACTGGTTGGGTTGCCAAAGTATATCACGAAATCGAACTTTCCCCTTCGCAACAAGAAAAGCAATATGCCCTGATGCAATGGGATTGTAGTCAAAATAGGTTTCCGGTGGGCGTTTGTCAAACCAAACTTGGTATTCATTTTTTGCAAATTTGACTATGACGGAATGCCAAGTTCCCTCATTTTCGTTACGCGGGTCATCCCATAATTCACGCATCTCCCGGAGCGTGTGCAGTGGGAGATGGTGCCGACCAAGAGGTATGCCGCGAGGATAACTCGATAGTCTTGAATTCAACACAAACGTATAGCAGGAACGATTTAGGTCGGCAGGATCGGGGGGAGTTTTCATGAGCAGATAGACTTCCGAGTCCTTTTCTGCCCAGTAGTTGAACCGTACACTAACGTCACCAAAAGGTATTTGCGTGTAGATCAAGCCGGGATGACGGTCGTCGCTACATATTTCATTTTGACCAAAGGTAAACTTGCCTCCTGCGTAAGGACCTTCAGTTTGAGTCTTCCAACCATAATCAGTATGACCATCGAAAAGTTGACACCACCCATCTTTGAGGTATTGCTCCTTGAGCCGGGGAAAATAGAACAATTTCGCGTTGACTTCGTCCGTGGCACGGCGTGCCAAGCGATTCCGAAAATTGGTTTCTGTAATCGCCACCCGATCCAGTTCCACTTGACGTTGTTCGGGATCGGACATTTGTTCCGCTCGCTGCCGCAAACCTTGTATCTCCTTCTCTTCACGCTCGTCTTCGGTGTCTTCCTCCACCACGGACGCGACCAAGTCCACCAGTGATTGTGCTAATGTTTTCGGACGCGTGTCAGGAGCGGAGGTCTGCGATGAATCCGCAGAGGAATCCGTGGAGGTTCCAAGCATAGGGCTTCGCAAAAGTCCACTGTAAGTGGGAACGGTAATGGGGGAGAGGTTTCCACCGAGAAAGCCGGGGGGATTGGGCGGCGCAACAGTTCCACCGCCTGCCGACGGATTTCGCGACAAGTCAGTCAGCACACGACCGATTGACGTGGTAATGGGATGGGGCGACGACTGTTCTGTCCCGGTCGACTGAGTCGGTTGTGACGGTCTAGGAGTCAGGTCAATGAGATCTCTGTATCCCTGTCCAATGATTGCGTCGTGAAAAAAAAACAGGAACGATCCTACGAGTCCCAGACAATATATCCAAAATTGAAAGCAACGCATGACCCCAGACATTGTACGCCACAAACGTTCCCAAATCAAGAACACTCGATCTGCAAAGTAGCAAACACCTACGACTTCCATTTGATTGCTTTCGGTTATAATACTCTCCGATGACACAATCCTATTGGCACCACAAAGTCGTTTTAGTTACCGGTGGTTCGAGCGGCTTGGGGCGGATCATTGCCGAATCCTTTCACCAAGCAGGAGCCAAACTTGCTCTCGTCGCTCTCGAAAAACAAGACGTTGAAAAAGCCGCCGCAGAAATCGGTGGCGATACGTTGCCGATTCATGCCGACATCACCAAACAAGAGGACGTGGACCGCATTTTCGAGACAGTCGAAAGCCGGTTCGCTGGACTCGACGTTCTGGTCAACAATGCGGGACGTTCTATGCGGGGGAAGGTGCTGGATACCACGCCTGAACAGTTTCAGGCACTTTTCGACCTCAACGTTTTGGGAACAGTCCGATGTACCCGCGCTGCCGTACCGATGCTACGGGAAAGGAAAGGGCACATTGTGAACATTGGTTCGCTTGCTGCCAAGAGTGCGGCAAAATATGTCGGGGCGTATCCCGTCTCTAAATTTGCTGTTGCCGCCTATTCGCAGCAACTCCGATTGGAACTTGCCGAAGAAGGATTGCACGTATTGCTCGTCTGTCCAGGTCCCATTCGTCGGGACGACGAGCGGCTTTATCCGCTGGAAGGTCTTGAAGGTATCCCGGAGTCGGCACGACGACCCGGTGCGGGAGTGAAAGTCGGGCGCATTGATCCGAAATTTCTCGCCCAGAAAATTTTAACGTACTGCGAACGTCGCAAGCCGGAACTTATCATTCCGGGCAAGGCACGGATTCTATTTGCCCTCTCGCAACTGTTCCCTTCACTCGGCGATTGGATTGTGAAAGGGTCAACGTAACAACAGGGTGTGCCAAACTTTGGGCACATTCACTCTTCAACGACAATACGAAAGCCGACGTTAAAGACCGGTTGATAGGCAGGATAGGAAACGCGAAAATCCGACGTGCTACGATAGGGGCGATCATACCACGAGCCTCCTTTAACAATCATTTCCGACGATGCAATGCCGGGTAAATGCAATTCGCTCCGCGTCCACTCGGCGACGTTACCATGCATATCGTAAAGACCAAAGGGATTCGGCAAATACGAACCGGGCGGTGCCTGTAAAAAATTACCGTCATCAAACCGCTCATCTTTTGGAACTCTGTCGTCAAAGGGATTCGGATCGGGAACAATCCACACATCAGTATATTCAGCGTACGCGGTATCCGCCACAAACTCTTTGAGTTGGAAATCGCCGAAGTTGGCATACGGCGAAAAATCGGTGTCAAGATCACCAAACCAAAATGGCGTTGCCGTTCCTGCCCGACAAGCGTATTCCCACTGCTGCTCGCTGGGAAGGGCAATTTCTAGACCCGTTTGTTTGCTCAACCATTGGCAAAAGTCATTGGCACGATTCCAACTCACTCGCACGACCGGAAGTTCGTCACCATTGACATCGTAACCGCGCCTGCCGAATTGATAGCCATGCCGCGACTCGATCCCGCTCGTATGCGCCGGATCAAATTGCCGGTACTGAGCATTGGTGATCTCAAACGTTCCCATCCAAAACGGCTTTTCCAGTTCGCCATATGCCGGTATGCGGACAAGTCTAATCGAAAGTTCCTCCCCATTATCAAGGGCGAGAACAATCGTCTTTTCCGTTTCGCTACTAAGGTTTTGCTGGAGACGTTTTGCCTCGTCGGCTGTCATTGCATCAAATTTCGGCGGAATGGTCGGCTTTGCTTCCAGTTGCGACAGCGTTCTTGTTTCCTTGATAGGTAAGGCTATGGGGGGCGGTTGCTCTTTTTCAAATTCGACACCGACCGCACCGTAGAGTTCCGCCAGTTCGACGCGCCGCTGGGCGATGTGATCCAACTGGGAGCCTTGGTTAGCCGTCCGCCAGTTTCCATGATAGGGTGTGTTCATGTCAACCCACGTGATAAGCCGGTTCCACGATTCCGGATCAAGTTCGACTCCGTAATGCCCTTGTTTCAAGAGTTGCACCAACTCCGTCGTGTTTGCGGCAAACTCCATCGGCACCAAGAGTCCATAATCACTCTCAATGCCGGCACGGCGCACGAAACGTTGCAGGTTGTCGTAGCCCACCGTCCATTTGCCCCCCCAGTTCGGACCGCAATTACCGGCAATTACTGAATACCAACCGTCGATCATCTGGTCGCCGCGCAAGTTGATGGCAAATGGCTTACCATCAATCGCCGTACCGACGGAACTGTCATTGACCGTCTTCGTGTTGGCAGTTTGATCCGCTTCGCCGTTGTGGCACGAAACACAATACGCATCCAGCACGGGCTGCACCTGTTCATGAAACGAAAAGCCGCGTACATTCAGTTGTTCGAGCAAGGTTTTCCCTTCGGGATTCGGCTGATTATACGGAATAATTTCTGCCGGTTTCTTTCGCAACGCTTGCGGCAACGAAGATGCCAGACTCGGTGGTACAGAATTTTGCGATTCGTGACATCCCGCACAATGCAGATGTTCCCCCGGCATTGCGGTCATCCAACTTCGCATCAACTGGATCGCTTGCCCCTGTTCATCGAGCGGCAAAACAGCAATGGGCAACTTGGCAGGCGCACGGAAATTGACCGAACCATCCGCTTCGACGGGGACGGTTCCGAGTACGGCACGAACATCCCAGGGACCATCTTGTCCTACGCTGCCGAGCAATCCGCCGGTGCCATGGTAAGCGTAATGGTACGTATAGATTTTGAGTGCCTTAACTGTTTCGCGAGGAATACCGGGCAGTCCCTGTCCATGATAGATGTCCGCGATGAAAATATCCGCATCATCGCGCGTCAAGTCAACACGATCAGGAATGATCGGCGGACGCTCCGTTGCTCTCATCGGGATCGGTTCAAACAGTGAATTGCCGGACAATTCTTTGAGTAGAATCATATTGTCAAAGACATCGACCAAGTAAATCCCGAAGGATGCTTCGGGACGCGGTCTTGCGGCTACGAGAAAATACTTCTCCGAAAGGGGAGCCGGATGCGTAAATTTGGGCCACGCTTTTCGTGTCAAGCCATCGACGACAACCGCTTCGACTTTTTTGCCATATCCAGGTATCTTTTGGAGGGCACCTTCCGCCTCATGACGGCTGATTGCCGGATCGAAAAGAACAAGTTCTCCAGCGCGTCCCTGATCGTGATGTCCCGATATGACACCGATGACCTGGGTCGGATGATTGGGAATCGGTCGAGTGTAAAAATAGGAATTGGGCCAATAACTGTTGCTGCCGTGATACGCTAATTGCAATGTGCCATCCGGGTTGCATGAAAACAATAGTCGTGAGTTCGAGTGCGGAATATCGGCATACTCCCAGCGAGTGTAGAGCACACGCCCATCGTTGAGTACACGCGGACTCCAGTTGTGTTCTTGATCGAAAGCAAGTTGCCGGTACTCTTGTGTCATGGGATCAACCAGAAAAAGATTGGCAACGTGCGAACCCCCCGCAACACAAGGCACACCGACCATAGGGGCAGTACAAGTCGTGATGATGCGTCCATCGGGAAGGTAACATGAATCATAAAAATCGACATCTTTGTCGCCGCTCGTGATTTGCCGGGCTTCTTTCGATTGAGTGTCCATTTCAAACAGGTGCCAGCGGTCATTGTTTCCCACAGCAGAAAACATCAGTCGGTTTGCATCAAAATCGAGGCATACATCGGCAACGAGCGTATCTCGCGGCGGCTTGTAAAACGACCGAAGTTCCGCTTGTTGCGATTTGATGTTCAATGTCATGATTTCATCGTCGTAACTGCTTTTTGGTAGCGAAGAATAACTTTCCCAGTTCGTTGGTAAACCGAGTCCGGGACCTCTATTATTCCGGCGGACAAGAAAAATTTCGTCGAAATCAATGACCGGATTGGCAAGAAAGACCGCCTCGTAACGTAGCGATTCAAATTCTTCCGTAGCGGCTTCTTGGGCAATCAGTGCATCGAGTTGTATCAGATATTCTGCTCCTTTCGGATAACGTTCGCCGTAAGTTTCGATCAAATCGACAATGGCGCGGCGAATGGCATCCGGCTTCGGCGCGGCTGCCGTCAAATTAGTTTCGCCTTGAGGTTGTTCGCGAGGCTCCGGTGGGAGTTCATGCGCTTCGGGACGTTCAACTGTATATCCCGGCGGCAGGGGTTGTTCCGATGTGAATCGGAGCAAAACCAAGTGCGGCGGATGTGCGTCGGCGGCAGTGGAAAACATGATCGTGTGGATTCCCGACTCAGGAATGATGAATTCGACCGGAGTGAACCACTCGGCATCAATCGAATTGAAGGTTGCGGTCGTTTTGTCATGACAGACGACACCAATTTTCTCATCGTTGAGAAAGAGAGTTAACGGACGAAGTTGTTGTGAAGCCGCAAACACGGACAGGGAATACTTTCCGGCAATGGGAAACGGAATGTCGTATTCGATCACAGCGGGACTGACACCGCTACTGGCAACGACAGGCGGTCCACCGTCCCGAAACGCCACTATGTAGATGGCGAAGTTCCCGCGATCAAAAGCCCAAGCCTCGATGTCAAAAGCGTTGTCCGTGGTATCCGCCGCAAAAAGCGGAGGTGCGACGGAACATTGAAAAAACCACGCAAAGCATAAAAAATAAACTGGAAATCGTCTCATGTGTTTCTCCGATGGTTTGTGCCCTCCTGACCACAACTATTCTATGCGAAAGGGGACGAAGAGTCAACGTTTGGTCGCGTCGAAGGCGCACGAGCAACGGGCGAGAGCCCACCGGGAATGGAGGCGGCGGGATTCGACACAACTCTTGTAACACTTTACAAAATATAGTGGGGTGGAAAATGAAGTCTCACCAAAAGAGTGGTTTTGTACATCCAAATTACCCTTTATCGAACATGAAATCAGCCGGAACATAGAGGAGTCGTGCACAAGAACTGCATACCACCGGCTTTTTGGCAAGAATGTGCGCCAGCGAGTTGACCGGTATCTGATGATTGCAACCGCCGCAGTATTTTTGACCCTCAACGACTGCCAAAGCATTTTCACCGCCGACACTGCGAATCAACCGGTCATACACTTCCCGAAACTCACTCGGCATTTTGACTTCTTCGGTTTGCAGTTGGTTGCTGTAATCGGTAATTTCCGATTCGATGTGAGGTATTTCCGAGAAAAATTTCTGCTTTGTTGTTTCGTAGAGTTCCTGGGCTTTTTTCAATTCGGCTTCGATGGGGGGGAAGTTTTGGGTGAACTTTTCCGCCTTGTCCATAGCATCGAGAGCCTTGTCGTCCAGAACGTCCCGTGCCGCTTCGTCCGCTTGAATTTGCACCTGCAACGCCTGATATTCCTTGTTCGTCTTTGCCTCCTGCAACTGCAATTTTCGTTTGGCGATTGCCTGATCGTGAACATTTACTTCTTGCTCTTTATCCTTCGCATCGGCAACCAGCAAACGGAGTTCTTCCTGTAACTTGTTCAGTTTTTCCGTAATTTTTTGGATGTTGCCTTCCTGGGTCTTCAACAATAACGGACCACGCCGTAATCGACCGTTAAGGTCGCCAAGTCGAGTTTGAATGAGATGAACATGTTCCAAAACGTCCCGAATCCCGTCAATATCTGCCATAGTTGCAATACAATGCCCTTTTTTCAGCCCTTTTACACAATAAGCCAGCGAAGTTATTGTATCACGTTCAAGACGAGAGGCAAGAGAGAGCCAAAAAACCAAAATTTGTTGTGGAGTTCGGATCGCTCACGGTGTATAATTCTAAATTGAAATATCTGCACCGAAATTCTTATGACTTGGCACACTTCCGACGAGTCGGCACTGCTTGTCGTCCAGCGCAGAGCCATGAACGATGACTTTGAGGTCTCCTTTCCCCGCCGGGTGTTTCCACAAGGCACCGAGGCGGCTCTCGATGCTCTTGACGAAGTGGACCGCATCGAGCGGCTCCTTTCTGTTTTTCGACTCGACAGCCAAGTCCAATACATTAACCTTACCGCTCACGAAAAACCGGTTCGGCTGGACAAGGAACTCTTCGATTTCATCGCTCTGTGTGTTCGGCTTGCTGAAGAAACCGACGGAGCAGTGGACATCACGAGCGGTTGTCTGTGGAAAGCATGGGGCTTTGCCAAGCGGCAAGGACGGATTCCCAGCGAGGAAGAATTAAATCACGCAAAGGATCATACCGGTTATCATCTTTTGGAATTGGACGAAACAGAACAGACGATCCGGTTCAAAAAGCCGGGCATCGAACTCAATTTCGGTTGCGTCGGGAAGGGGTTTGCTCTTGACGTTGCCGCCGAAAAACTCCGGGAACATGCCGTACATCGGTTCTTGTTTTACGGTGGGTTGAGCAGTATGTTGGCATCGGGAGACGATTGGCGGATCGGCATTGCCCATCCGCTACGTGCCGGTCAGCGGCTTCGGGAGGTGACGTTGAATAGTGTTGCCGTTTCGACATCGGGTTCGCAAAAGCAGTTTTTCCGGTTTGGTGATTGCCGGTATTCGCATTTGATTGACCCACGGTCGGGACAACCTGCGGAGGGGGTCTTTTCGGCAACGGTGTTGGCATCAACGGCGACACTTGCGGAACTTCTTTCGACGGCATTCTTCATTCTTGGAGCGGAAAAAGCGGCGGAGTATTGTTTGCGACATCCCGAAATTGCGGCGATACTCACGATCCCCGCCAAAAAGGCTCTATCGGGCGACCAGCCCGATTACAAAGGGGGTATCCTAAAACAACATGGGGAATTATGTGTGGTTGAATGGGGAACACCAGGTTCCAGTGATTGAAAACCGTCTTGCAAAACAATGTCCACTGTGTTCGCTATACCAGCAAACTGAATACGGTTATTGAGACATTGTATTTTGATCTTGCAATCAAAGGCGAAATTCTTTACCATTCGGTTCGCCAAAGGGGTGCCCCAAAATAAGGAGAATCCATGCTCAAAATAATGGATGTTAGTACCAGCGGTCTTATCTCCCAGCGGATACGAATGACCGCCACTGCCAGTAATTTGGCAAACATTACCTCGACCAGAAATGAAGACGGTGATCTCAAACCTTACGATCCCCGCTTTGTCAAGTTTCAGGCAGACAACACCATCGGACCCAACGGCTCTGCCGGGGTGTTCGTCCGGGAAATCGCCCGCGATGAACTGCCGCCGATACGAAAATATGTGCCGTTTCATCCCGATGCCGACGAGCAGGGATTCATTAACTTGCCGAGAATCCACCTTGTTACTGAAATGACAGATGCCATCGAATCGGCACGCTCCTACGAAGCAAACCTCGGTGCCATGGACATCACGAAATCAATGGCAAATCAGTCGTTAAGGATTATTACGTAAGGACAAACCGAAAGGTATAATGAAAGGCACCATGCCCACGGCGACACGAATTATCTCTATCGGCACAATCAAAATCGGCGGCGGATTGCCCGTCGTGCTACAAAGCATGACGGCAACGAAAACGACCGACATTGAAAGAACTGCCGAAACGTGCCGACGGCTTGCCGATGCCGGTGCCGGGATCGTTCGTGTTGCCGTCGATACTCTTCACGATGCCGAAGCCCTGCAAAGCATACGAAAACGCACCAACGTCAATCTCTCGGTGGACTTGCAGGAAAACTATCGACTTGCCGAAGTGGTCGCTCCGTTCGTGGACAAAATCCGATACAATCCTGGTCATCTTCACCATGCCAAACCGGAAACAACTTGGCAAACGAAGGTCGAACGCATCGTCCAAATTGCCCGGCAGCACGATTGTGCCCTGCGGATTGGAGTCAACTGCGGTAGTCTTGATCCGGCTCTTCATGAAAGCCGGGAGCGCAACAATGTGGAGCGACCAGATCAACCCGCCAATATCGACGTTGCCATCACCAGCGCATTACAACATGCCGAGTTCATCGATTCGCTCGGCTTTGATCGATTCTGCGTTTCGATCAAATCGTCCGATCCGATGGCGGTATTGTTGGCGAATCGGCAATTTGCGGCTAAGCGTCCTGATGTGCCGATCCATCTCGGTCTTACCGAGGCGGGATTGCCGCCGGGAGGCATTGAAAAATCGCGGGCGGCTCTCGAACCGTTGCTCGCCGAAGGCATCGGCGACACGCTCCGGGTTTCGTTGACCGTTCCGAATGACCAGAAAGCCGATGAAATCGAGGCGGGACGCTTAATTTTGCGAAACGTAGCGGCGGGAAACGTATTGACCGACTGGCAACCGGAATGTGTGAACATTATCAGTTGTCCGAGTTGTGCGCGGGTGGAAAACGAACAATTTGTTGCTCTTGCGGAACGGGTTCGGGAAGCCGTCCGGTTGGTGAACATACCGCTGACGATAGCGGTGATGGGTTGCCGGGTGAATGGACCTGGCGAAACGGATCATGCCGACATTGGACTCTGGTGCGGCAAAACATCGGTCAATCTGAAACGTGGCTCGACGCTGATCGGTTCGTTTGGATATGACGAAGTGATCGAAAGAATGTTGGACGAAATGAAATAA
>Ga0123353_10008414_pt1 | contig 14084 bp, 6 predicted proteins | sample TergutLab28metaG_3_FD_92763 | JGI IMG/M metagenome (GOLD analysis project Ga0123353, IMG submission 92763) | Labiotermes labralis P3 segment gut microbial communities from Petit-Saut dam, French Guiana - Lab288 P3 | ecosystem: Host-associated > Arthropoda: Insects > Digestive system > Gut ... | reverse complement strand
GCTGAGTGGACCCCGTTCCAGACCCACTACTACTCAGAAAATCTGGTAGCGCCGGGGATCGAACCCGGGACCCCTGTATCTGTGGCCAGAAACTCTGACCACTAGACCACAGAGGCGGTCAATATAGAGAAATAAAGACTTTCAAATTATTTGTTTGTGTGTGTGTGTTTCCTTCGGTGAATTTATTTAAATTACTACTAACTACAGTAGGATTCAGTGAACCAAATGTCGGAAAAGCGACATGCAGACGCATGTGGAGAATATGACATAGAAAAGTAACACACGACACAATATCGTCCTTTGTGCGCGCACGCACTCGCGCGCGCGCGCACACACACACAAACCAATTCTAATAAATGGTTGATTATGCTTGTGATATGCTTTTAAATGCATCTGTGTACGTGCATAGAACAAAAGAACCCATGTTTTGAAATATGGCGGTGGTCTAGAACGTCAGATGTGTAGGTTATGAGACATTCAGAAACCATAGTTCAACAGCACACGTTATGAATATATAAAACAGGAATTATGTGGGAATATGTAAAAGAATGACGACCAGTAAACGAGATGAAAAAAGGCCGTTGTGTACTACCGTGTTCAACATATATCTGGAGTTCGACTGGGCAAATGGCATTTCCCTGTCAAGATTCGGTATAGGCTACTTTAATTAATAAAAAAACATCAGGAAATGTAGCGAAGGATTTTTAAACATGAAATGTGCACACAAATCCTTTACAAGGGAACCCACCCTCGGCTGTGCAAGCCACAACGACGTTCAGCCTACAGCTTTTCATATCAATGCTCCACCAGGGTCGTACGAACGAAGTTTTTTAGAACTGAAAACCCTGCACACAACGCGGGATATCTTCCCCGAGTTTCGTGTAGTGAAAAGATCTAGACAAAGAAGTTTACCATTTCTTTTGACGTTTATTCCAAATTTTTGTCTACCATTTATAGACATATTATACCTACTAGTTCATGACTACAAAATTATATTGATGGTTTGTAGCAGAATTAAGCAATTGGATTTGAAAAATTGCGTATTTAAACCACATCAGTGGTCAGGATGCGGTGTATTACTCCGTAATAAAATAAAATAAATTAAATTCGAAGCATAGTCGTGTGGGATTTCCATCGCCATTGGCACAGTACTGTAGACAATATAAAAAGTGACACACCTGCAGACACTTGCATTGATACTGACTAGCCAAGGTGAACCAGAAAGTACGGAAGGAGCAAGGTGACATAGATTGTTGAAGGTTGAACGCCTAATAAACGAATTGTTCTCAGATTAATTCACGGATTGGTAAGACAATGGATTTTTCGATTACCAGAAACTTATTTGTGTCTTACTGTACTACACAAATAATAGTGTGCAAATCGAATCACTAACACATTTAATTAAGATATAATTAACGTCATTAACTTAAGTTAAATTTTGAGGGACATCACGTTCAACCCCTGAAAATATCGCAATTAATATTTGTGCACAAGGACTTAAGAAATCAATTTGCCAGACGTATACGCCTGCTAATGGTGTTTGGTTAATAACTTGGCTTCACCGATTCAGTGCTTAGGAGTATGACAATCGACTCAAAAACTTCGTGTCCCGTTCCTCAACACTGAGGCCCAGAAAAAGTTCCTGAATACAAAATAAACACCGCAGTACAATAATCTGTTGGTACAGAGGATCTTTTTCCAGCGGTAGAGCGGGCGGGTCCTACATCTCCCCCGACAGTGGGTGTTTATCTCCTCTTCGGCGCCGGCCTGCATGGTGTGCACAGAGAAAGCTTTATAGGTACAGGTATGGTTCCTTGTATGTATATATATATATATATATATAAAAGAGAGAGAGAGAGAGAGAGCAGAAGAAGAAGAAGAAAGAAAGAAAGAAAGAAGGAAAGAAAGAAAAAGTCGAATACATATTTTTAGCTGTCTTTGTGATCCAGGAGCCAAGTAAGTCAGCGGCATCAGTGAAGAAGAAGAATATATTGTAGAGGTCTGTTAAGGTTTTCAGTAAAGTCTAAAATCTCCCACTGTCAAAGACCGCATTCTTGATAGTGGCATTGAAAAATGCATTTCATTAACAAATGACAGGCATATGCTCTCCAGTATGAGTATTCGACGCTAGAAAACAGGGTAGCGTGTGTAAATCTGTACTGAACAATACAATCTAAAAATATGCTGTGAGAAAATGTCTCAAATGTAATGGTCATCAGTGTTAATTACTGCGCCGGATTTACAGATTCTGCACAAAATGAATGCATCATACCTGCCCCGGCATACGGCTAGAGAAAGGAGATGATGAATCACGTTGACTATTGGTTGTCTGTAACAAGATATGATTGATTTAATTTCGGTTTAAATGAATGCTATATAATATCCAATTTACACAAAACTGGCATCTAATTTTGACAAATTTTCTTGAAAAGACCACCACACCATTAGATGTTAGTTGGCATAAAATATAGAACTCCTTTTCGCCATGGCATATTTAAAAGAACACAGGTGAAAATAATTGTAACCAAACAGTATGCCTAGCCTTGCAACAGACGGCTGACATTCTCAGTTTCAAATTCAAGCCAAATGACATAATCAAAACTGCGAATAATGAATTTTAAAAATTTGTGCACATTACTGGATTGTGCCTATCCTACACTTGTTTCTTATTTGATACATTACTTGTATTATATTCATTGATTTGAAATAGGCTGTTAATATACTATTTCTCTGCAACACTGAGTTTAGTCATTTTTCCAGGAGAACGTGATACTGAAACAGTAGAGGATGATCGGGAAGAAGTGCCTTTGCCTTCCGTGCCTGCAGTAGCTGTGCCCGCAAGTCCAGGCTTTGGATACTTCCCAAGTTTTTATGGCTTCATCCCTGACTTTGACTTCATTGAAAAAATCAGAGGTTTGTCTTATTAGAAACAATTAAACCAAAACATGTGTTGACACAAAATACTGTGAGAGCTTCATCAGACATAGGATAAGAACAAGTAACAGGCTGTTGAGAACAGAGTAATGAACTTTTGGGTTCCATAAAATATGGGGAATTTCTTGACTAGCTGATTTATTAGCTTCTGAAGGACTCGAATGGACGGAACGAGTAAGTCCTACAGCGCTGTAAAACATTTCTTCTTAGAAAATAATTTTATTTGACAAAGTTCACATATGTATATCATAAGATCTGAACCAAGTTTTCTCAATTCTGCTAAGTTTTTAATTCCGTTATTGCCATATTGTTTGTTTCTATTAACATCAGTCAATATTGTCTCAAATAGAGTGAAGAGCCGAGTGAAGACATATCTAAATAATCTTGGGTAAATGGTGTGATATGTGCGAGGCTGATTATGTGCCCTAAAACAGTTGCCTAAATTACTCGAAAGTCTCCGCAAATGTATTCAGATACAATTGCTTTTAACGTAAGATAATGGTGTACTGAAGCACCAAACTATCTCAGAAGCTCCACGCGTGTTATTACTCAGTCTGTATTAATCATAAGCAGGTGTCTTAAATAAGATATACAGACAGGTTTCGTTTTACACGATTTTCTTTTGTGCGATTTCGCTTTAGCATGACTTGAAAATTTACACCACTTTTCGAATTTACGCGATAATTTTCGGTTTAACGCGATTTGGCGTCGTGTAAGCGTGGCCGCGCTCGTATTTGGTAGGATACTAGCAGAAAGTGACGTCACTGTCAAGCCATTGGTCACGTGTATGTATGGAATACGTTGATTATATAATCGCGCAGCTTATTTAGTTGCCTCTTCTACAGCAGTGGCTTTTCTTATCGACACGAGTGAAAAATGTAAATCTACATCACCTGGTGCAATCAAAGTGAAAAATCGGCGACACAGATCGGCACTGAAGAGAAATTAGACGTAATAAGCCGAATTGAATGTGGCGAACGAACTGTTGATATATGCCTTAAGTTTAGATTCGCTCATATTAGCGTACGTGCAATTCGTGAAAATGCTGATAGGATTAAAGAAAGTGGTAAGTATTTAGATGATATTATATGCGAACAATCTGAAACATGGAATTTTTGTTTGTGTAGCAAGACTGCCACAGTCGTATCAGAATGAATCGTACCAAAAACTATGGACGTAAGTCTCTTACATTTCTATTGCATTAGAAATAAATAAATAAATATATTGTATAGAAATGTATGTACACACTGTAGAAAGTATACACTATATAGGATGAAGTTGACAATCCCCAAACTCCCAAGAAATACGCTTTTGTAAATGGGAGTTTTGTGTTCGATTTGCGTGACGTTTTGTAGCCATGTTGATGATGTGATAATTTACAGAATTCAGTGTAAGGGAGTTCCAGTACTAAAATACTTCATACAACACACATGTGTCACACAGCTGAAAACATTACTTAAATTTACTAGTAGAAATGACTCTTAGGTTACAAGATGAAGCATTATGCAAAGTGACTGCTCTTCTTTGCATATCATACATACACACATTTATCACTCATTCATTCATTCATTCATTTCATGACTCCATAAGTTTTAAAATTATAAGGACAAAATATAAAATAAAATATTCATGAAACCTATATATACGAATAAACAGAAACATGTCATTGGACACAGTAAAAATATAGTGATGGAACAGCATATACACCTCAAACATACCTCAAAACTTAGAACAGCATAATCTGTAAATTAAAATATTGTCATAATTTTGACTTTAATGAATCTGATTAACATGCGGTATCGAAAGTCGATGTTTTTAAAAGACAGAATGATAATATTAAAAAAACCACAACTTTTACAGATTAAGCTTTTATGAAAACACTTTACAGTTTTGATAAACTTTTTAACTTTCATGGTCCAGAAGGACTGAAGCATGTAGGCTGCTTACAGTGCACAAATTCATAGCTGTGTTGGACGGTGGTTTAACTGATTATTTGTTGATTGTTGGAAGCACAACAGGATGACATCCATCAAATTTTTGCACATTGCCTATGGATGACACAGAAGAGGCATTTTGCACAAAATTGAGGTATCTGTGGCCTTACTATAGTATGTAACACAGTTCATTATAAACACAGGTCTGAATTAACAAGGTACCCTGTCTGTTTTACAGCAGTAGTAACAAGACTGAGGACTCAGATTGGTAACTCCTTTAGTGACTTTGACTGGAAGAAGGGCAACACCACATCTACAAAGAAGGTACTTTTCAGTATTATGTCATTACATCTGAGGTTAGGATGAAAGTATGGAACATCAGTTCAATGTGCGAGGCAGTATAGGAATATTGATATTCCCTGAATATATGTAGTACTTCAGTTGAAACTGGTCTAGTCTGTGTTGGTGGGTATTCAAAAAGGACTTCAGAGACATGTAGATTGAGACTATACAGTTAATATTCTGCAAGACCATATCAGTAGTGAATGTTTAAATCCCGATGTCCATACAAAGTAATACTTAGTTGGTTAGACCTTTTGTGAGCAACATACACTGTACAACTGCTTGAACATAACCCATTACACTTCTGCATATTTCAGTACTTGATATGAATAACTTGATTTCCAGCTTCATTTTGTTTTCCCCTCCATATAGCCACATCCACCCCCCCTCACCCCCGCCCCCTCCACAGTGGAAAACTGATGGTGTATGGGACAGAATAGAGGTAGTTCATTACTTTCATACAACCCACACCTTTTTACATTCTATATTTCTACCCACAAATTATGTGCTGAATTCTGACTGATGTACATCAGTTGATGAACATGCCTGCCAACAAACAGTTCAGTTTTGGTATACAACACTGTTTGTCTATACAATTTTTTTAATATTTCTACTCCCATGTTACAACATTATTTTATAGAACTGGGTGTTAAATGACACACTGAAATTGTTGATACTAGTGATAAGTATTGCAGTTCTTGTAAAATTAACATGAATAAGATTAAGATGGAAATCACACATTTCTCCTTACCAGGTGATTGATGGTCATATAGTGACTGTGAACGAAACTTCAATCAAAGATGATGACTCAGACTTGGTGATTCATGTGAAAGTTATTGATATAAGGCCTACAGAAGGAGCTGAAGAGTCATCTGAAGACAGTTCTGAGACAGCCGAAACTACAACTCCTAAGACAAATAATAATGCAGGGGAAAGATCACCGTTACCTATAAGCAATGAAGAACATCTTGGCAATGAGATCCCCAAGCAGGTGGGTGATGATAACATGCCATAATTCTATTCACAGTAAGTCCATATCCCTGATGGTTGGCCACCTGCCTGGAAATGTCTAAATACAACTGATGCCTCAATGAGTTCTATTGGTCAAATATGTCTATTTCCATTGAAAATGTAAGAACTATATTCTCTGCAGTGCAGGTGATGATGGATGAAAATGAATGAAACTGCATTGTGATTTCATCATATGGACTATGTACTTATAGTATCATAGTATCATTCCCTCCCACTTTTGTCACATATGGTGGGAGAGGGGGTAGCTGTCTGCATTGTTGTCATGAAGCAGTAAATAAATGTACAAATTTTCAAGTTAACAGTGATGTAAAAATTGTCAGATCAGATATGACTTCATTCGTCTAATCATTGAATTCTATAAACAACTGTTAATTATCTGCTTCAAGCAATGTCCTTCAACAACACTAATAACATGACACATCTGTGTAATGAATTAGGTGCTGAAGAAACACCTACAGGTTAAAAATTATTATATTTAACAGCTGTATTTTGAAACAGTATGAAGTAAATTTGTTTTCAAGTAACTGCAGTCACTTTCATGGAAGGAGAATGTATATATGTTTTGAGGGTTTTTAATATTACAAAATGTGGACAATGCATGCTTTGTTCTTACATCCAGCTGCATAGAGTAGGCAGAAGCTGTGTATGTGTAGACATATATACTGCATGTCTAGGTACCTAAGTCATTGCACAGATGTGTGCTACAGTAGTTAATGTTCTTTGCAAGAGCAAGAAGTTGAGGGGAAGTGAATACAATTGGCATTTCATTACAATGCACAACCACAGTGAACAACACAGAGTTTTAGTATGCTCCACATAGGAGTTTAATCTCTAAATGGGCAGCTTATATTTTTCTGCTGTAATAGTATTCAAATTCTAGTATTCTTCTGCGTATCTGTAATATGAAACAAGTTTAGATCAGAGTTTCTTATTTTCCTTTTCTGTATACTTTTTTACAGTAACCTACACTTGCAGATTTATGGTACAGTACAACATCGAATTTTATACAACAGCCACTTCCTTTTATTCCAGAAATATGTTTTAGCTTAAAGTTATTTCAGCGTTAACCTTTTAAATCATTTCAATTCCATGGGGAATATTTGGAACGTTTGATTTTTAACAATAATAATAATAATAATAATAATAAAAGTTTGTGCACTTTTGCGTTACTCAATATGCAAAGCCCTAGGCATTGAAATGACAAACAAATGGTAAACACACATGCCCAAGCCCATGTATGAACAGGAAGATGTTACAGTGTTGTGGCATCATGCAGTACACACAGAGAAGTTACAGCAAATAGGCCAGATATAATAATTAAAAACATAAAGAAAAACATGCATATTGATAGGTGAGGCAATACCTGCAGACAGAAATTTTGTGCAGAAGGAAGCGGAAACGAAGCTAAGATACAAGAGTTTACGTATCAAGATACAATGAACGTGGAACCTGAAACATAAGAGTATAACAGTAACAATTGGAGCCACCAGAATAGTAACAAAAGGTTTATGGAAACATTTGGAAGCCATACCAGGAAAACATTCAATAGAGTCGCTATAAAAGACAGCTTTATATGGAACATCACACATAATATGGAAAGTACTGCAGCCTGGAACTTGAAGTCTGAGCCGTGGGGATCACAGTAGGTTCAAGAGAAGTACCAGGAAGAAAAGGCCTTTGACAAGAGACAAAATAATGATAATAATGGCTCTGTATGATAAGCTGAAAGGGTCCTTACTAATACAGACCTGAAATTTCTGACGATAATTCTGACTGCTTAAAACACAGACTGCATAAACTGTACTATATCTGAAACATATGATAGTTTTAATATCTAACACATGAAAAAATTTAAAATATTGCCTTTCTGTGATAAATGACACTAAATTTCTTGGTAGTAATTATCTGATGAAATATTACATTTCACACATAATAATACAATCTTCTACTGTGCAGTAATTAGAGGCAGCTTTTAATTTTGAATTTGTAAAGGGAATTATTGAATTAATTCACATCAGTTTAATTCATTAGTGTAAGAACATAATTGTTATAATAAGTAAATGTGAGAAATATTGAAACATTTATTTATTCTGGGTATTATACATTTGTGAAGGTAGAAACTACAGATCAAAATCCTGTACAGTGGTAACAAACTGGGAAACCTACACGTGAATTATTAAAGAGTATAATTCTTTTGCATATTGTGTCATAGATCATAAAATACAATAAACATTTTATGAAAAATCTTATCACACAGGTAACTGGAACTCTAAGCCAGAGAAAATGTGGTGGGTGTGTTGCAAAATGCCTTGTCCTATACTTTTTAGTTTAGTACGGTTGGCATTTAGAGTGCTGATGTAAATATGAATATTTAAATGCAGCACTCATGTTACTTAGATTTTATATCATATTTCTATTTTTGTATAGCAGTGAACGATTTTTATAAATGAAATACTCTTTTTTTAAGTCAGTGGGGAATTAGGTGGAATCATCATTAACAGAAAACTGCATTTATTTCTTATTCAAATAAGAACATATTTCGTATTGTCAAATAACATTCTGATATATTAGTTCAAAACAAGAAGGAAGCAAGAATCTCATCAATGTAAAACCATCAGTACTGAAGTCCCCATTGTGTTTATAATCATTTCTTACAAACATACATATTCTGTTTAACCTAACTAAGCCTGTGCATGTAACAGTATATATTTGCAGCAGTATTAAAAATCCTTGCACATAAATATACATATACTTTTTTTTTTTCTTTCCTCCATGTACAATTTAACCTTAACCAAATCATTATTGATAAGGCATGGATTTTGATTTTATTTGTACACTACCTTAGTTTTCAGACTTACATTATTAAAACTAGTGACAAAAACATAATGTATTACAGTTTACATTTTCAAACTGCATCTGTGAAATATATCACTTTATTTTGTATGAATTACAGACACATGAAGTTAAAAACACAGTATGGATCCATGTCCTATAAATGTAACAAGTGACAACAGCTATTGCTTCCTATTCTGGTGCTTTTGCTTGAATTATATTTTTGAATGTGTCTTCATTCTGTGTCCAAATGTTAGACAGCCTGAATGTGAAATGTACTGTAAGTCATTACATAGGCTTAAATATTTTTTGGATGTTAATCAAGTCCACATCTTTCTTCATTCACCATTGCCAATATATTCACCCTTACAAACTTATTATATGCTAATCTGTGTAGTGATAGATAAATCATCAATCATTGAAAAGCTGTGTGTCCATAAATAAGATTCAAGTTGCTTTATACATATTAATAAAGTTCAGATAGCTCAGTCAGTACAGGGACTAAGCTATGGGCTGTACAGCAGAGGAATAATGGTGAATTCCTGACAGGGCATAGATATTCTTCTCTTCTGCAAAGTTTCCAGCTTCCTATTCCATGGGTACCTGGGGATCTTTCCCAGAGGATATAATGCCTGAAGTGTGAACCTGGACCACTCACAGCCATCTAGTGTTGAGGATAAGAATGTGTGGAAGTATACCTCCACATCCACCTACGTAGCTATTATTATTTCCCAGCAGAATCCATAAAATTTACTTTGTTATTGCATGTATTTCTAGAGTAACAGACCTGTTATTACAGTTCTGTAGGGTTCTGATGTTATATTACACTTTAAATCATTTATTTCATGGGCTTAGTCCATCATTCTGCATGAAAAATAACACTCTGTGTTCCAACAACAGGATCAGTCTCTCATCTTGAAGTAATTACTCTCATCATCTTTTATGATAGAGTTCATCCTGTTATACATATAAGAAATCAGTGGTAATTGTATTTGCTCTCAGAACAGTTTACTGTATTCACCAATGCTCAACAATGCTACATGTTTCAGTCTATACCATCATCTTCAGGCATAAGTGTTGGAATTTGCAAAAGATTGTAAATTTTACAATTACTATAATGTTAGAATAGTAGGTATTTTATTTTGTGTATCTCTTTGTTAATAGAACCATTAAAAATGTTTGTTAAAAATATTTTATACCAACTGTGTTCTGTTTGGTTTGCTGGATATTAGTTCCCTGGTATGTTTACATTTATATTTGCATGCAGCACACATTCTCATGTATCTGATACATTCCAGCTATATGATTTGCTATTTGTTTTGATATATACATGTTGCCAATGTCAGTAATGTTATAATGGTTTTTGGGTGTTTCCATTTACTAATTGGTCTGTTTCTAGAGCACTGGTTTCAGTAGGGATACTGTTTCCTGTCCTGAATAGAATAAACTATTGTCTTTGTCAGTAAAGACCACAGATTTCTCAACATCTGGGACAAGAGGTGGCGAGTAGCTTTACGTACTGGGCCCAGCTCTGTAGGTTTTAACATTATTTTTAATATATTTACAGGGACTGATCCTGTCCTCAAATTGTACACTTTTATTTTGCATGGGATGATGGACAAAATACATAACATAGATGTGAAGAACCCATTATTTAAATATAGATTCTGTCTAAGCAACATTCATCAGATATATCCTCAACATGCATTATCACCAACTTTGTAGTTTTTGACTTAAACACACTACTTCACACACACAAAATGTGGGCATATTTATGATCTGCTTCTGCATCAGATTTGAGTTGACTCACTAAAATGTTTCAATAGTTATCATCATCATATACACATGTCATGCAGTTGCCATTTTGTTGTTTCATGTCCCACGGAAACATTTTAAAGTATTGTATGATATTTTTCAAATATGTATTACCACATATCATTTCATGATTGAAAATTAGGTGATGCTAATGTTGTTACCACCCTGCATGTTTGCATGTCTGCCGTGGTGTTATAAATAATTGTGGGAAACAAAGAGTACATCTTTTGGGTAGCCTCTGATGGTGTAATGTCTATAACAATTTTGTGAAAATCTCTAAACTAGTTCAGAAATGTTAAAGGTATACACACAATATGATCATTAGTCTAAACTCTTTCCTTAAAATAACACACCAAATTTAATTGCAGACATAGAAATGTTTTCTTCTAAAGCAGTGTTTCTCAACATTTCCCACCTTGGATCTCACCAGTCATACTGACGAAAAGAAACATGGTCAATGCATAATAAAAACATACTTCTTCTCTCCTGGAAAACATACTTTGACAATTTTCCCATGCACTGTTATGTTAGCCATTAATGAAAGTTCTTATTTTTTAGGCATCTCATCCTAACCACTAGACTGTTCAGTCCCATTTGTCAAGGAACAGTGTTCTAAAGCACTCAGTAGGACCACCACTTTATTTGCTTGCTTGAATATAAAGACCAAAATCAGGCCATTCTGTATACTGTTAAATATTGATGGTTAGTGTAGTCGTATATAGTTGCATCTTGATTAATATTTCCAAAATCTTACACAGAGGGCCCTCGTTTTGGTCAATTGGGATCAGAAAACGTCACTTAAGAGTGGAATTTCCTTCAATTACAAGTAATTTAATGTTGGATAATGGGAACTGGGTTGGGGTGCACAGTACTTTTTATGAAGGAAATGTGTACAGGAGCTTGCAAAATGACAGGCGAATAAGAGGAAGTGGTGCATGTACATGAGATAAAAACATTTTTTTGAGACTTTTTGGTCAATGGTCATGATCCTTTAAGTGAAAGGTATTTTTATTTATAGTTCCAAAAAGATCTGGCCTAAAGCATGTGAGAAAATGGATATCAGAGACTTGGAAAAGGGACCCCTCTCTGTTATATTTACAAGTACGTGCTACGTTATGATAATTTTGGTCCCAAATTTATGTTTATAAATACACTTACATTGTATAGATGGGTATATAATAGCAGCGTTTTCATTATTTGCTTTCAAAAATGCACACACACATACACACATATGACTACATATGGGTGCTTGATTACAAACACATATTAATATCTATATGAGATCTTAACATTCAAGGTGATAAAAACTTAGTCTTCTGGGTTATGATAACGCAGAGGCAACTGTTGTTTCCATTCTGCATGTTATTCTGAAGATGGAGGCAAAATTTACAGTGTCATAACATACTGTACCACCCATGTAACATGAAGACTAAATTCCTGATGTGTTGGGCTACAACAATGTTAAAAAGTACACAGCATGCAATTAACAGGGGCTTTCAGCTGAATAAATTATAAGTAGCATGCTAATATTCATACTGTTAAAATTACTTGTAAGAAAAGAAAGGTAGCCAGTGTTAGAAAATTATATTCTGTAACTGATACAAAGTTACTTCTTTTTGAAATGATCCATGGAAGTAAAGCCCTTCACTGACCTCACGAGTTAACACTAAGGCATCTCTTCCCTTACAGCAGACCAACATTACATTCACATGCAAATAATCACTGTACTTGATCCTTAGGACTACTAAAACTGGCTGGAAATTAGAAATGTACACTGAAGCATTAACAGTCAACATAAAGGTTTCAGTGTCCAAATTTTACTAGTCATTCAAATAAAATTAAATGTTTATGTAACTTGTCTGATATGTGTTTTCATATCATATGCTAATGGATAATTGCATTCGAAGAATAAATGCAATCTGATTTCAGCCTAAGTACAATCAAAATTGTTTGATTTTCAGATGGTAGGATGGGTACACTAGAAAGACCACTTCTAGCTTTTCAGTTTACAAGACTGGAAATGTAAACATAGTAAACATTTTATTTAATTATGTTCCACTACTCTGTATGACTCCCATTTGAAGCATTTTTCATGCCACTAATATTCAATAAGTTATACTTGAAATGTGTGCAGCAGCATATGTCGTTAATGTAAAGTGGTTATTAAAGCTCTTATCACAATTAAAATGTTAATAACTTCATAACTGTTATAAAATGCTTCAGGATTAAATTGCAAGAAATCCATTCAGCAAATCTTAAATTCTTACATGCACACATGCATACAAATAGTTAATGAACATACTGATATTAGTGAGTGCTCTGCAGGGTTCTGATTCATCTAAACAGAAGCACATGCATAAAAAGGGCTATGACACAAGAGGGAATTGGAAATCAGAGCTATGTTCCAGATGCAGCAGTGTTGGTTGGCACACATTGAAGTTTGTGTTGGCACAGGTGTATTTAGGAATTCTCTCAATTTTTTAACGATGTTCAGGTGGCTAGTGTTTCCTGTATCCCATGAAAATTTCACTTAAATGGCCCCAGTATTGAAATGTTTATCTCTGGTCACTGGAATGTAGGAAGAAATTTTATTTACAAGGTACTACTTTTTAAGCAGTACGGTCTGTTTGTCATCCAAAATCTGTTTCAATTTATAAGACATTCAGACCATGGACTTTATTTTGTATCCATATGTAAGGTCATAAATAGTGCTGCACCTGAAATTTTGTTGAAAGATGACAGTATTGTAATTGTTATATCCAACCATACAATCAAATGCCAATTACATGGTGTGAAACATTATATAACTGTAAGAAGGAAAACTCCACATTTGTTGTGTCCTGTAAACTGAATGTCATGTTTATCTTGATTCTGATATCCTACTAATATTAACCAGTTATGAGTATTTTAAATTTAATTGCTGGAGTAAGCAGCAAACCCAAATCTCATAAGTATAAGAACTGTATGCAGTAGTACACAGATCCTGGGCAACCAAATTCTCTACAGTGGTGCCTAATATTTGCGGGTCCTCTTGTCACCCTTCTGGCCCATAGAACTTGAGATGGCGGCTATGTCTTTGGAAAATCTGTGCAGCTGTTTTGGCTGAATGTAATTTTTCAGTCTTAAGAATTTCAAGAAAATGAAGACCTCAAGATTTAGTACTGGATAAGTTTTTTTTTTTAATTTTTATTTTAT
>Ga0123353_10008412_pt1 | contig 14086 bp, 11 predicted proteins | sample TergutLab28metaG_3_FD_92763 | JGI IMG/M metagenome (GOLD analysis project Ga0123353, IMG submission 92763) | Labiotermes labralis P3 segment gut microbial communities from Petit-Saut dam, French Guiana - Lab288 P3 | ecosystem: Host-associated > Arthropoda: Insects > Digestive system > Gut ... | reverse complement strand
GCACTAGCAGACACCTTGTGCAGAGACCCCAGGTCGAGCCTGGGGTGACGGGGTGGAAGTTTTGAGTTACTGACAGCCCCCGTCTTTCCTCGACTGCGCGCTGACGCGCTCCGCTCAGGAAGACAGAGGGGGAGCACTGGACGTACTCTGTTTTTTGATTCGACGCCGAGTTTGCCTATGGCTTCACTGCGCTCCGTTCGCCAGAATGATTGCTGCGCATCATTCGCTCACTTCGCTTGCGTTGGCCTCCTGGTGCGTTCTGGGGCAAAAAAGTGGCCGCCGCAGGGAAGAAAGGGGGAGAACCTGCGACGGCTGGGAGGGAAGTATAGAACGGTATCCATGATACTTTCTGACACCCCTTTTTGTCAAGTTTTTTGCGCTTTTGTTCTTGACATCTTCATAATTTGTGCGATACTATTGCACGTTCTAATCGTGTCACAAAATCCTTGCAAATTTGCCGCTATTTTACCTACTTTTCTTTGTCATGCGCTATACTATTATGCGAATTCACCAGTAGGGGAAATTCACATGTCTTGGCGTAGGAGGCGCGTTTTTAACTGATGGCACAATTGTATTCTGCCCCCAAGGGCACCGCAGACTTGCTTGGCGACAGTGCGCGTGCCTGGGATTTTCTGCAAGACAGCGCCCGCGCGGTCTTTACGCGCTATGGCTACCAGTCGATTTACACACCACTCTTTGAGCACACCGAGGTCTTTACACGCGGCATTGGCGAAGCAACCGATGTTGTCGGCAAAGAAATGTACACTTTTGAGGACCGTGGTGGTCGCTCGCTGACTTTGCGTCCCGAAAATACGGCTGGTGTTGTTCGTGCAGCCATCCAGGCGCACCTGACCGACAACAATGCTGCAGCAAAGTTGTTCTACACGGGCCCCATGTTTCGCTACGAACGCCCGCAAAAGGGTCGCCAACGCCAGTTTTACCAGATAGGCGCAGAGGGCTTGGGGCTAAACACCGCTGCGGCAGACGCCGAAATGATCATGATGCTGTGGGAGTACTTTACTACCCTGGGCTTGCAAAGGACGTCCATGCGCCTGTTGGTCAACTCGATGGGTGACGAGACCTGCCGTCCTGCCTATCGCGAGCAACTGGCACAGTTCATCAGGGAAAACGATGCCGCGTTATGTAAAGATTGCAAGCGTCGTGCTGACACTAATCCCCTGCGTGCCTTTGACTGCAAAAACGAGGCCTGTGTTGCGGTAATGGACAGTGCTCCGCTGCTTGCTGATGTGCTCTGTGATGATTGCCGAGAACATAATGACGCCGTCTTGCAGTTGCTTGACGCAGCGGGGCTTAAGTACCAGCTGGATCCGCGTCTGGTGCGGGGGCTGGACTACTACACGCGCACGGTATTCGAGGTTCAGGTTGACCACGGCTTGGGTGCGCAAAACGCGCTGGGTGGGGGCGGGCGCTATGACGGTCTGTTCCAAGATTTAGGCGGCAAGCCCACGCCCTGCATTGGTTTTGCGATAGGCGCAGAGCGCACAGTCCTTGCTCTGCAGGCGCAGGGTGCAACAGTAGCGGCTGACACAGGCTTGCTGGTGTATGTGGCTGCTGCCACTGACCTGCAGCGCGACGCTGCCTTTACCCTGACGATGCAACTACGCAGCCGTGGCTTGACGGTGTTGTGTGACCTGCAGAATCGCTCGCTGAAATCACAGTTTAAGCAGGCTGACCGCGCACAGGCACACTACGTCTTGATTGTAGGCGAAGAAGAGACGACACGCGGCGGCGTCACCTTGCGCAACATGGAAACCAAAGAAGAACGTTTTGTGACCCTCGGGAGCGTAGTAAAGACGCTGACGAGCGAAAGACAGTAAAAGACAGTAGAAAGAGAGTTTGACCATGCTGGATAGCAGCTATTCGATTCGAACCCATGTGGCGCAGCAGTTGGGCAGCGACCTTGTGGGACAAGAGGTCACGCTGGCTGGTTGGGTGGGCAAACGCCGCGACCACGGTGGTCTGATTTTTATTGACTTGCGTGACCGTACGGGCATTGTGCAGCTGACCTTTGACCCGGACGAATCGGGTAGTGCTTTTGCCCTAGCAGAAGCCGTGCGCCCTCAGTGGGTTGTCGAAGTTACTGGCTTGGTCAGACTCCGCCCCAAAGACGCCATTAATCCTCATATCGCAACCGGTACTGTCGAGGTTGTTGTAAGCGAGCTAAGTGTGTTAAACATTTCAAAGACGCCGCCCTTTGAGATCGAGGACGGAATTGACACAGACGAAGCGGTGCGCATGAAGTGGCGCTTTCTAGACATTCGTCGCCCCGAGGTGACGCGTATTTTAGAGCTGCGTGCGCGTGTGACCGCTGCTTTTCGTGATGCGCTGACAGCCAAGGGTTTTATCGAGGTCGAGACACCCATTTTGACCAAGTCGACCCCTGAGGGTGCGCGTGACTTTATTGTGCCGGCTCGGCATAATCCGGGTAAGTTTTACGCTTTGCCGCAGTCGCCGCAGCTGTTTAAGCAACTGACTATGATTGGTGGCTTGGAACGCTACTTTCAAATCGCGCGCTGTTTTCGTGACGAGGATTTGCGCGCTGACCGCCAGCCAGAGTTTACCCAGGTTGACCTCGAGATGAGCTTTGTCACCCAAGACGACGTCATGAACCTGACAGAAGACGTCCTGGCAGAGGTAATGCAGGTCGTTGACTACAGGCTGCCGCAACCGCTGAAGCGCATCACTTACGGGCAGGCGATGGACACCTACGGCTCTGACCGTCCTGACACGCGCTTTGACCTGCTGCTGCAAGACGTCAGTGACTGGGCGTCTACTACGGGCTTTAAGGTCTTTGCCGCAGCACCTGCAGGTGGCGGCGTGGTCAAAACCATCTGTGCCAGCGGTGCTGCAGACTGGCCGCGATCTAAATTCGATGCGCTAAACCAAAAAGCAATCGATGCTGGCGCCAAAGGTCTTGCCTGGATGGCGTTTCCTGCAGAGCTTGCTGATGCGGATGCAATTGAAAATCAAATCAAAAGTCCCATTGCGAAATTTTTCACAACACAAGAACTCGAAGCCTTGCGCGGGGCAACCGGTGCCCGTCCTGGCGACGTGCTGTTTTTTGTCGCTGACAAACAAGCGGTGGCAAACGAAGTTCTGGGTATGGTTCGTCTGGAACTGGCCGAGCTGCTGGCAATTCCGCGTGAAGGATATGACCCGCTGTGGGTCATCGATTTTCCGCTGTTCATGCGTGACGCAGAGGGCGAGCGTTGGGCTGCCAACCATCACCCCTTTACGCGTCCCTTTGACAAGCACCTACATTTGATAGAGAGCGACCCTGCAGCGGTACTCAGTTATTCTTACGACCTGGTGCTGAACGGTTTTGAGATTGGCGGCGGAACGCTGCGTATTCACAACGAAGACCTGCAATTGCGCGTTTTGGCTCAGCTGGGGCATCAGCTAGAACAGGCACGCGAAGAGTTTGGATTTTTGCTAAACGCGCTGTCTTATGGAGCACCACCTCACGGTGGTATTGCGCTGGGACTGGACCGACTGGTCATGATTTTGGCGGGGCGCGACTCTATTCGCGATGTTATTGCCTTCCCCAAGACCTCGAGCGGCAGCGATTTGATGACCGAAGCCCCCTCAGAGGTAACGCTCAAGCAACTGAAAGAGGTACATCTACGCATAGCCTAGCTGTGAACGTTATAATGCTATGTTTGGAAAATTAGGACCTTGAAGGAGTGGTTTGTTCCATGGCGACTTTGTCGAAGAAATCAATGCTCTGGGCAGCCCTGCTGTGCATTTTGTTGATTGCCTGTGCTGCCTTAAGCGGATGCAGAGCAAAAGAACCACTGGTTGTTACTCCCCCTGTGGTAGTAGAAGAGCCAGAGCCAGAACCAGAACCCGTCGAGCCCATTCGCTGGCCACTGACGGGACTTGAAGCTCCTGACGAGACGGTCATTTTGGCACGTCCTTTGTCGGTGAAGATTGAAAATTCTCCCCAGTCACGTCCTCAGGCGGGTCTGAACAGTGCTGATGTCGTCTATGAAACCCTTACCGAGGGGGGCATTACGCGCTTTAACGCCATCTATCAAAGTGAAATCCCCGAGCGCGTGGTACCCGTGCGTAGTGCGCGTCTGTCGGATGCTTGGATTGTGCCGCAGTTTGGCAATGGGCTGTTCTTTTACAGTGGCTGTAACAATCAGGTTGCATCGGCGCTGCGTGACGCACATGTAGCCAATATGTCACATGATGTCATGGGCAACAACTTGTACGGACGCGACAGAAATCGTTTTTCCCCGCATAACCTGTACCTTGAACTGGCAGAGGCTTATGCTGCAGCAGAAAGCAAAGGCTTTGACATCGCAACAGCAGAACCCATCACGGGCTTTAGCTTTCAAAGTTTGGTGTTCGAAAATCCCAGCTTTGCGAGTGTCGAGACAACAGCAACTGACGTAAACATACCCTTTTCTGATGGCTACCGAATGAACTGGCAGTGGAACGCAGCGATAAGCCGCTGGGAACGTTTCACTAATGGACAGACTCAGAAAGACGCGCTGACAGACACGCAAATCAACACAACAAACCTGATTGTGCTGTGGGCGACACATACCCAGGGCGGCGTGCGCGATGCCTCGGGGAACAGCACCTATAGAATCGATTTGGGCGGAGAAGGTAAAGCGACCATTTTTATGAACGGCAAGCGTATTGACGGCACCTGGACGGCGAGCGCAGATGCGGTGCCCGTGTTTAAGGATCCACGCGGTGAAGTCATTTTGCTGGCTCCTGGTAGAAGCTGGGTCAGTGTCTTGCCGCTTGATATTGCTATTAGCAGCAGCTACGAATCTGACGAAGGCGCTGCAAATGGCGCAAACCACTAGGTGAAACTAGGTGTGAAACCAGGTGCAGACTTCACGGGTACTGGCAATACATGACATTTCAGGAGTAGGACGTTGCTCCCTTACGGTTGCTTTGCCGGTGCTTTCTGCAGCGGGCATCGAATGTGCGGTGCTGCCAACGGCGGTGCTGTCGACACACACGGGTGAATTCGAAGGCTACACCTTTCGTGATTTAACCGACGACATCATGCCGATGGCACAGCACTGGGCGCAGCTGGGTCTGCACTTTGACGCGATTTACACTGGCTATTTGGGCTCTATCGAACAAGTCGAGTTAATCAAGCAAGTCATCCAGCTGCTGAGCAGCGATGACACGCTGGTTGTTGTTGACCCTGTGATGGCAGACGAGGGCGTCCTGTATCCGGGATTTTCTGCTGAGTATCCCACGCAGATGCTCAGCCTGTGTGCGCTCGCTGACGTCATTGTGCCCAATCTAACCGAGGCGGCCTTGCTGCTGGGACGTGACTACGACCCTAACCCAAGTGCTGCAGACATCGAATCGCTGCTACAGGAACTGTGCGTTACAACTGGTGCCAAAGCAAGTGTTCTGACAGGTGTCAGCTTGCAGGCAGGACAGCTAGGAGCAGCATGCTACCTAGGAGACTGCGCGGACGACAGGGGCACACCAGCCGACAGCTTTAGCTATGCTGCAGCACCCCATACGGCGGGCATGTACCATGGCAGCGGCGACCTTTTTTCAAGTGCCCTGGTGGCAGGACTTGTTACGGGGCGCATGACGGCCCAGATGAATGGACAGACTCTGGCACATTCGCTTAAACAAGCCGTAGATTTTACGGCACAGTCCATACAGCGCACCCACGCTGCGGGCACCAAAACAAAGTACGGTCTGCTGTTCGAGGCGGGACTGGCACAGTTTGGCGCACAGTTTGTCGAGCAATGCTAGCAGTGTGCTACAGGATAGGTGATAGGCAGTGAGCACCATACTTGGCATAGACCCGGGTTTGCAGCACACTGGCTGGGCGATAATTCATGCCGCTGATGTTGCTGGTGGTGCAAACAAAGCGCAGGCCGTTGCCTATGGTGTCATCAGCACCGACACAAAAGACAGCTTGGCAGTGCGCCTGGCAACTATTTACGAAGACTTGACTGCCGTGATTGAACGCTACCAGCCGACGAGCTGCGCACTCGAGGGTGTTTTCTTTGGGCTGAACGCAAAAACGGCACTGTCTTTGGGGCAAGCACGCGGAGCGGCAATTCTTGCTACCGCCAAACAAGGCCTAAATATGGGAGAATATCCACCAGCAACTATTAAACACAGCATTACCGGAACAGGGGGCGCAGAAAAAGAGCAAATTGCTTACATGGTGCGCCAGATTCTGAGTCTGGACCATGACCCCAGCCCTGACCACTGCGCCGACGCCCTTGCGGTGGCACTGACGCACCTAGCACATGTGGGTAGGACAAGCGAAGCGACAACAGGAACGACAAGAGGAAAGAAGCGTGACAGCAGATGATTGCCTTTTTAGCGGGCACAATTGCACATAAAAGCAGCGACCGCCTGTACCTCGAGGTCAGAGGTGTTGGCTACGAGTTGCTGGCAAGCACACGAACTCTTTCAATGATTGGCTCTACCGGCGAGGATCTGTTGCTGTACACGCATTTGCATGTGCGCGAAAACGAAGTCTCGCTGTTTGGTTTTATAGATGAAGAAGAAAAACGGGTCTTTCTGGCACTGATTGATGTCTCGGGGATTGGGCCAAAGGTTGCCCTTGCTGTGCTGTCGTCTTTGCAGCCACAGATGCTGGCTGGGGCGGTGGCAACAGAAGATGTCGCACTGCTTTCAAGCGTTCCTGGTATTGGCAAAAAGACGGCGCAGCGCCTTATCATCGAGCTTAAAGGCAAGATCGAGCGTGTCTTTCCGACCTTTGTGGGGGCGGCTGGGTCAGACGGTGCTGGTGGTGGCAACAGCGCTGCTGCGACTGCTGCAGGCAGCGAGCACAGTGCTTTTGCTGATGCCCAGGCGGCACTGTTTTCCATGGGTTTTTCGGCAGCTGAAATCGCTGAGGCTTTCGCGGGTGCTGCGGCAGACGCAGACAGTGAAACACTGCTGAAATACGCGCTGGCAAAAATGGGGGGTAAGGCATGAGTGACAAACACAAGCCACGTGCTCAGCTAAGGACAGACTCTGCCATTAGTCCCGCCTGGGAAGCAGGCACGGGCGCATCAGCAGCAGACAGCGACAACGAGCATCGTCTGGTAAATGCACGTGTCGAGGCTGCTGGCGAGACCGAGCTTGAGATTAATCTGCGTCCTCTGGTGCTTGCCGACTACAAGGGGCAGCAGCGCGTTAAGGACAATCTGGAGGTTTTGATTGCGGCGGCAAAACAGCGTAAAGAACCGCTTGACCACCTGCTGCTTTCGGGGCCACCGGGTCTGGGTAAGACGACCCTTGCTACTGTTGTAGCAAACGAACTGGGTGTGACCATCAAGCAAACGGCAGGTCCTGCTATCGAGCGCGCTGGGGACTTGGCGGCGATTCTTTCAAACCTCGAGCCAGGTGACGTTCTGTTCATTGACGAGATTCACCGTCTGTCACGCGCTGTCGAAGAAATACTGTACTCGGCGATGGAGGACTTTACCCTCGACATCATCATCGGCAAAGGCCCGGCAGCACGCTCTATCACCCTTGACCTCGCACGTTTTACCCTCATTGGCGCAACAACACGCACGGGTCTGCTCTCAGGACCTTTACGTGACCGCTTTGGTATCAATTTTCGTCTGGATTACTATCAGCCAGAAGAGCTAGAATCTATCATCACGCGAAGCGCGTCCATTTTTGACCTACAGATTGACCAGCAAGCCGCCATCGAGATTGGACGGCGCAGTCGTGGCACGCCGCGTCTGGCAAATCGTCTGCTAAAACGGGTGCGTGACTTTGCGCAGGTGCGCTACGATTCGACTATCACAGAAGATATCGCCGCAGAAGCACTCAGCTTTTTCGAGGTCGACAGCCTGGGTCTTGACTGGATGGACACAAAAATACTGGACGTTTTGACGCGTACCTTTAGCGGCAAAGCGGTGGGGCTGACAACACTTGCTAATGCAACCGGCGAAGAAGCCGACACCCTTGAAGACGTGTACGAACCCTTCCTGCTGCAAAAAGGCCTGATGGTGCGTACTCCCAAAGGTCGTCAGGCGACTCAGCGTGCCTTCGAGCACCTGGGGCTGCCGCTGCCTGCCTCGTCTGCTGCACACGATACTGAACAGGCTTTATTCTAAATGGCGCAGCAAACACCAAGATCTCCCGTGCTGCCACCAGCACAGTCGCGTACGCAGGTGATTGTCATGGCGGCTTTGCTGACAGCACTCATCTTTGTGGTCACGCGCTTTTTGGGGATTCCTATGCCAGGAGACGCCTTTGGCTGGCTTAACTTAGGGGATAGCTCAATCGCAGCCAGTGCCCTTTTGCTGGGACACCCCCTGGTTGCTCTTGCGGCAGGTCTGGGCAGTGCTCTGTCAAATCTGACCTCAGGTCATCTGATTTTTGCTCCGGCGACTTTTATCATCAAGGGCTCGATGGGATACATTCTGTACCTCTGTGCAAAAAAAGGCAGCTTTGCCTGGTTTGCCCTGGGTGTCTTTCTTGCCGAGGCAGTGATGGTAGTCGGCTACACGCTCTACATCTTTTTTCTCGTCGATGTAGGTGCCTTGGCATCCGTCCCCGGCAATCTGTTTCAGGCAGCGGCGAACTGCGTACTTGCCCTGCTGCTGTATGTGCCCATTGTCAAGCTGCGTGGTGTCCTATGGCAGCAGTAGCAGCAGCTGGCGGAGTAAGGGCACCAGGAGCAATAGCCTATCGTTATAGGGACGCACTCTACCTAAACATTACCAACGATTGTCCCTGTGACTGTAGCTTTTGTCTGCGGAGTACGCGCAAGGGCATTGGCGATGCAGAAAGTCTGTGGCTTGACTGCGAGCCGACTTTTCAGCAGGTTATCGCGGCAATTGAGCGCTACCGTCCGCTGGACAGCTACTCCGAGGTAGTATTCTGTGGCTTTGGTGAGCCTTTTAGTTCCTACGATGTCATGTTGGCTGTGGCACGCTGGCTAAAAGAAGAAGCGGGTGTCAAACACGTGCGCGTCAACACAAACGGTCTGGGAGATTTGATTGTTGGCAGACAAGTCGCCTGCGAACTTGCTGGCATTATTGACGAGCTGTCCATTAGTCTCAACGCCCCCGATGCTGCAACGTTTGAAGAGCTCTGCAACCCTGAATTTGGTATCGACTCGTTTGATGCGGTGCTCAGCTTTGCAGCAGCAGCCAAAGCCTACGTTCCCCACATTAACCTGTCGGTCGTCGACTTTCTGTCTGACGAGGACATGCAGAAGACCGCCGAAATAGCGGATGAGCTGAAGTTACCATTAAAGGTGAGACACTTTTCTTAAGAGCACACCAGACGTTCAATCTCCCCCTCCTCATTCAACAGAGTTTTTGCGCTACAATTAGCAGGCGATAATCGTATTTTCTAATCCGTGCGAGGAGTATGCTGTGAACTATGATGTTTTGGATGTGAATTTGGCTGCTGCGGGGCGTGACCGTATCGAGTGGGCGGCTCATGACATGCCCGTGCTGCGCGAGATTGGCGAGCGTTTTGCGCGAGAGAAGCCTTTTGCGGGCATTCGTGTTGCTGCCTGTATGCACGTGACGACCGAGACAGCAAACTTGGTGCGTGCGCTCAAGGCGGGCGGTGCCGAAGTCGCGCTGTGTGCAAGCAACTTGCTGTCGACCCAAGACGATGTTGCCGCGGCGCTGGTCACCTACTATGATGTGCAGGTTTTTGCGATCAAAGGTGTCGATACGCAGACCTATTACCAGCATCTGGACAGCGTGATTGCTTTTCAGCCACATATTACGATGGATGACGGCTGTGACGTGGTCAGTCGTATTCACGAGGACTACCCTCAGGTACTAGAGGGCATCATTGGTGGAACCGAAGAGACAACAACAGGTGTCATTCGCCTGAAAGCGATGGCGGCTGACGGTGCGCTAAAGTACCCCATTGTTGCGGTCAACGATGCCAACACAAAGCATATGTTTGACAATCGCTATGGTACGGGTCAGTCGACAATTGACGGCATTGTGCGTGCGACTAATCGTCTGCTGGCGGGTCGTACTGTAGTTGTGTCTGGTTATGGCTGGTGCGGCAAGGGAGCAGCGATGCGTGCTGTTGGCATTGGCGCAAACGTTGTGGTCTGCGAGGTCGACCCGCTGATGGCACTAGAAGCTGTCATGGACGGTCACCGTGTTATGCCTGCAGCCGAGGCAGCGGCGGTAGCTGACGTGTGGATTACTGTCACCGGCAACATTAATGTCATCGACAAAGCCATGTTTGCAAATCTGAAAGACGGCGCGATTATCTGCAACAGCGGTCACTTTAACGTCGAGATTAACATTCCCTGGCTGCGCGAAAATGCCGTGTCAACGCGGGTGGTAAAGCCCTTGGTTGAGGAGTTTGTCCTGGCTGACGGACGCGTCATTTACCTGCTGGCAGACGGTCGTTTGGTAAACCTTGCCTGCGCCGAGGGGCACCCTGCCAGTGTTATGGACATGAGCTTTGCCAATCAAGCACTTGCTGCCGAGTGGTTGTTAGCTAATAGGGAGTCTGTCCAGCCAGGGGTCATCGACATGCCCCGCGAGATCGACGACGACATAGCACGCCTAAAGCTGGCATCAATGGGCGTGCAGATTGACGTGTTGACAGCAGAACAGGAAAAGTACCTGAGCAGTTGGACAGAGGGTACCGTATAGGCTATACTAGCGGGCGATTGCGCGCTCAAGCGGTGTGGATAAACCCGGCGCTTTAGCGCGCTCACTTTTTGTTTTTGCACAATCTAATGTGGGCCATTAGCTCAGCTGGCAGAGCAGCGGACTCTTAATCCGAAGGTCGAAGGTTCGACCCCTTCATGGCCCACCATGTGGTTGCAGGTTATCAGTACCATTGTCGGCGTAGGACAAGCATAGAGAAGGGTACGTCAGGTGTTGCAGCGCGAAGAGCATCACAAAAGCATTAAATCAAAAACGCGCGTTCAAAAACACGGTGAGGTATTCACGCCTTTGTGGATGGTTGAAAAAATGCTTGACGAACCCGGAATTAATGAGGCTTGCAATAGCCTAACCGCTACTTTTCTCGAGCCGGGACCTGGTGAAGGTGCGTTTATCTGTGAAATACTTAGACGCAAGCTGCTTATGGTAAGCAATCAGTACGCTAACACCCTTGTGCAGTATGAGAATTTCTCTCTTTGTGTACTCAGCACCCTCTATGGCATTGAGCTACTCGAAGACAACACTCAAATATGTTCAATGAACCTGTTTGAGGTTTACAAAAGCAAGTATTATGAAGTCGCGAAGTCACAGGGCAAAAGGATGAAGCCCAGCGTTCTTGACAGCGCAAAAACTATCATCTCGAAAAACATTGTTCAGGGAAATTTTCTCACCCACAAAGGTCCAGATAACAAGCCATTCATCCTAAACGAGTGGCAAATACTGACAAAAATCACAGCAAAGACCACAAGCATTAAGGTTATCCGAACCGAATATTCACTAGATGATATTATCGCAGGTCGCAAAAACGGGGCAGGCTCAACCTGGAAACCGCCCAAAATTGAAATCCAGCCGGGTCTATTTGATGACCATGAAATTGACCAGCTTGAAGAAAGCACAGCTCAGATGCGTTATGTGCCCTCAATAATTACTGCCGCCTACAAAGAGGAAATGGAACGCTATGAATGACAAGACCGCCATCAAACCCATGGAAGAATTCGAGCGTGAAATCTATGGGTATACCCTTCCTGAAGTACCCAAACATAATGAAAGTGTAAAGGTGGGCGAAACCACAGGAGATGTAGAAACACGTGTACGTCAGCAAACAGGAACAGCGGGACTTAACCCTGACATCCTTTTTGATCGTCCAGCTTTGCACGCTGACAATAAGCCCTTTACCGACAAAAAGCTACACAGCTTTTTCAAGCTTAGCGGAATCCCTAAGGCTAATCCCAATGACATAGCTGATGAGTGGTTCATATTTGGGCAGAATCTAGGACTGGCTGAAGAGCTTACGGACAGATTCATCAACTACGATTATCGTGATGTTCAGGTAAGCGACGAAAAGTTTGAATACATTTTGCGCAAAGAGCAAGCAGATGCAGTAAGCGCAGCGGCGGAGTATGTCCAAAAAGGAGAGCCTTCAAAGCAGTTCCTGTGGAATGCAAAGCCTCGGTTTGGCAAAACGCTTTCGACCTATGATCTTATTCTTCGCCTTGCTGCAAAAAAGACGCTTATTGTCACGAATCGACCAGCAATAGCAAACTCTTGGTACGATGACTTTCAAAAGTTCATTGCCTGGCAAGATGACAGTGGAAAATTCAAGTTCGTTTCTAGCACCGATGCGCTTAAGAATAAGGCCATGACTAGGGATGAGTACATCGACTTTCATCTGGCTACGAAAAATGCTCCCGGCGAGGATCGCTTTGTTGCCTTCATTTCGCTCCAAGACCTCAAAGGGGCTGAATTTGCAGGCGGCAGGTTTGATAAGCTCGACTGGGTTGGTGGACTCGAGTGGGATCTGCTTGTCATTGATGAGGCACACGAAGGCGTGGATACCCTGCTCACAGATCAGGCATTCGAAGGCATTACGCGCGCTTTCACCCTGCACTTGTCGGGCACACCCTTTAAGGCACTTGCAGACAATAAATTTTCTGCTGACCAAATATATAACTGGTCCTATGTCGACGAACAAGAGGCAAGGACAAACTGGGACTATGCCAAAGGTGAGAATCCCTACGAAAATCTGCCAGAGCTCAGTCTTTTTACCTATCAGATGAGCAAGCTTGTCGAAGATCACATAGCACAGGGCGTCAAAATAGAATCAGAAACAAACCTCGATTATGCTTTTGACCTCAACGAGTTTTTCAAGACAAAAGATAATGGGAAGTTCGAGCACGAAGCAGATGTCATCAAGTTTCTCGATAAGCTCTGCACGGGAAACTTGCCCTTTTCTTCGGATCAGTATCGAAGCGAGCTTGCGCACACCTTTTGGCTGCTGCCCCGCGTGGCCAGCGCAAAAGCACTGGAAAAATTGCTCAGCGATCACAGCTACTTCAAGGACTACGAAGTTGTTCTTGCAGCAGGGGACGGGGTAGCACGTGATGAAGCTGTTAGTGATTATGCCAAAAGTAAGCGCAGCTACGATCGCGCAAACAAGGCTATCAAGAATTATGATAAGACCATCACGCTTTCTGTGGGACAGCTAACCACAGGGGTCACTATTCCTCAGTGGACAGCCATATTCATGCTCAACAACATTCAAAGTCCTGCCCTCTACTTTCAGGCTGCGTTTAGAGTGCAGAATCCCTATGAGTATGTTTGCGATGACGGCACAATGATGCGCAAAGAGCGGGCCTATATTTTTGACTTTGCCCCTGAACGCACCCTGCAGCTTTTCAGTGACTTTGCCACAGGTCTTGCTGGTAACCCTGATAGCTTTCCTGCAGCAGAGCGCGAAGAGCAGATCAAAAACCTGCTGAATTTCTTCCCTGTTATCAGTGAAGATGACAAGGGAAGTATGTATCCGCTTGATTTATCTGATGTACTGACTATTCCCAATCGGATTAAATCGGCAGAAGTAATAAGTCGCGGCTTCATGAGCAATTTGCTCTTTGACAACATCGCCAACATCTTTAATGCGCCGCAAGAAGTTATTGACCTGCTAAATCAGATTCCACCAGAAAGACGCGGCAGGCATCAGCCCAGAAAAGACATTACCCGCAGAAATCCCATGGTCGATGAAAAGGGGAATGTTGCTGTTCCTGGCGAGATAGTGATTAACACAACAAAGGATCTTTTTGGGGCAAAAATTTATGAGCTTAGGTCAGCACCAGATGAGCTGCTGAATACAAGAAGTGACCGCCTAGCTTCAACTATTATTGAAGAATTAGACGAAGGCTTTCAGAAGCTCAGACCAGAATTCAGTTTTACAGTGGCAAAGATTACTGATATCAAGAGTAAAGCCAAAAAGAACCTTGGTTACGAAATGGCTGAAGCCCTTGATCACTATCAGAACGACCTAGCAGAGCTTAAGCAAAAAGAAGAGGCTGCGCTCGCACAGGCGTCTGGCTCTGAAGAAAAGAGTGAGATTCGCACGCAAGTAGCTCAAGAACAGAAGGCGCTTCACACAACTTATAGGGCAGACATCGAATCGCGCGTAG
>Ga0123353_10008411_pt1 | contig 14087 bp, 17 predicted proteins | sample TergutLab28metaG_3_FD_92763 | JGI IMG/M metagenome (GOLD analysis project Ga0123353, IMG submission 92763) | Labiotermes labralis P3 segment gut microbial communities from Petit-Saut dam, French Guiana - Lab288 P3 | ecosystem: Host-associated > Arthropoda: Insects > Digestive system > Gut ... | reverse complement strand
GCTCATCTTCGACCTGGTGGTTTTCCTTCTTTGAACATCCCCAGATAATGTCACCGTACTGGTATGCTGCAATAAAGCCGTCACACCCACAGGGGTTATCTTCTGCAAGCATGCCCTCAACATCAGGAACTGATCTCGAATGCTTTGACCAGTTCCAGTGGTTTACCCAGGTGGCACCGGCTTGAGCTACCTGGTCTTTGACCTTCTCATAAAACATTTCGGCATTTTTAACCTCAAGTTGCTCTTCGAGTACTCTCTTGAGCCTGTCACCGTAGCTACCGGTGGTTTTTAGGTTTTCTAGTGCTGCATCAATGAGCTCTGGTCTGTCTTCAAGTTCTGCCATGAGCATCATGGAGTCAATGCTTACCTGACACTCATTGCCATCTTTGTCTTGTGGCAGTGCGCGTCCAGCAAACACGTGAGCTCCCTTTTTGGCTTTTTCTGCCTTTTCGGTTTTGATACCAACGGCACCGGCTAGGACAGCCGCATCAATCTGCTCGTAGTCAAACAAAACCTGCTGGATAGCCTTTTCTTTTTCGAATATATAGAGGTTGTCACGTTGTACGTTTGCCGTGATTGCCTTGAGCCTGTTGAGCATGGCATCGTCTTCAAAGATGATTGCAGGGAGTGCGTCAAGTCCTGCGTCTTTAGCGGCTTCAAATCTGCGTCTTCCGTCAACGAGGACAAAGCCATCGCCACGCTGGGTGACCTTGACGGGATCAAGCACACCAACGGCCTTGATGGACTCGGTGAGCTGTTTCCAGCAGGGTATGTTTTGACGGGGTTGGAAGAGTTCATCGACGATGATGTTTTCCAGTTTGATTTCACTGATTTTCATACTGCTACCACCTTTGGTTTTTTCCAGTTCACGGGATAAAATTCACGCTCAAGAGCTAGTTTTTCTAAGAACTTGTCAGAGAAGCTGTCTTCGTACCAGTCACATCTGCCAGCTGCCATTCTTTTGGCCGCCATCAAATCAATCCAGAACAGGGACGCATAGCCGTTTCCGTAGCGTGCCACGAGGTCAAGGCTCACACCGTCACCGCAATCACGGATGTATTCGACCTCTGGCATGTCTGACGGTTTGAAGCTTCTCCAGCGGGGAACTGGTGATACGCCATCTGGTGTGGAAAAGAAGCGGTGGACGCCGCGGCACTGGTTGTAGACGAGCTCCATCCTGCTTGTGACCTGTTTTGTGCCAGCCTTGACCTCACACAAAAACTCGACAGCCTTGAGGTAGGAAGCGGTAGTGTCTGCTTCACGTTTCTGCTCGTCAAGTTCGCGGTTTGCTCTTTGCGTTTTTTTGCGCTCAAGCTCGAAAGCCGCGTTGTAGTAATCTTCGAAGTTTTTGCCAAGTATTCCCAGGGGACGGAAGAAGCGGTACTCCTCGGTGCCAAACCAGGCATTGTGACACCACTGAGCCACAGCAACGAAGTGTTCTGGCTTATAGCCGCACTCGACCCACTGCTTGATGCTGGCTTGCGTGTCAACGTTGTTGACGGAATAGCGTTTGCCAGAAAGCTCGTGGAGCTTGGTGCAAAATTCCTTGGTCGCAAGATAGACTGAAATGTCATCGGTGCTCATGGTTTTCAAAAACTCGCTTTCCTAAATTACCTATCATGTAATTCATCAATTGGTGTTGTTATCAATTCAATTCAGAATTTTCATTTACTTAAGAGCTAGAAGTACAATTCTCTTCTATTCTCTTCTATTCTATTCTGCGTAAACTTTTGTTAAACTTCGGTTAAACCACAGGTAAATACAGGTGTATCTATGTTTTTCCATTTCACATTTCCTCCACACAATTTAGCAAATAATAGCGTCCATTCGAGGTTTGCAATTGCTGTTTTTCTAACGTATGTTCGGTAGGCAAAATCTTGTTTTTATCAAGATAATTGTTGCGATTCCAATCAGTGATAACGACAACTCCGGACTCGAAATATATGATGAATTTCTTTGCTATCAGTATCTTCAAATCGTCTTCAGTTCCACCGTGAACACGCATCACCCGCCGCGGGCTGACGAAGCCAAAATCATCAGCTTCCATGCCCAAAAGAAAGTACAAGGCTTTTGTTGTCATGGGCATATCTGAGAACCGGTCAAGATCAACGATTGTTCTATCAAACATTCTTTTGCGTGCCATCAATACCCGCCTTCTGTCCACAGGCCACGCTGTGCCATCCATGCTTCAAGGTTTGCCATGTAGGCTTCATTTTGTGATCTCTGTACAGCATTAGCCTCAAGTCGTTGTAGGTGGGCCGCCTGGACACTTAAGACAGCAAAAGTGAAGGCTGCCACCACGAGCGCTATGGCAAAGACTGCTGTGAGCTTTCTGGCTACTGTGACGCGCCTCTTGCGTACTTCCCAGGCTTCACGGGCTGTTGGTGCCACGCACGGGCTTTCTTCGCGACACAGGGCTTTGAGGCGCGTGTTGTGTTCTATGGCCGCCTGCCTTGCATCGGTCATTTTGTTTTTGCCTTCAGCTCGACACCGGGGTTTGTTCCGCGATGAGGACCATCCGGACCGAAGTTGCGATAGGACCACTCTGCAAATACCGACCAGCGAATCTTATGTTGCTTTCCGTAGAGCAAAGTAGGCAGAGGGTCTTCTTCACGATAAATGAAGGCTCTAATGGCTTCATGATCACGATTTGAAACCTTTGCCAGCTCATTGATACTCATGTCGTAGTCTATGAATACATTCATGGGGGTTACTTTTCGTTGTTGCCGAGTGGTTCGTCGGCGAAGAGGTAATCAAGCGACAAATTCGGAAAGAACGTACCACGAATCTTCTTCATTTCTGTGTGATTGAACTCGACGTCCAGATTGAAACGCCTACTGATCTGCCCAATAGAGCAAGCGAACTCGTTAGACAGGTCCTTGTTCGTTACTCCATGTCGAGCCATCTCAGCCCTCAAATTGGGGTAGGTTACGTGTGCCACTGGCAGTCCTTTCGTCTGTGTTGGTATGACAGCTTGGGTATGCGTAGACGTGATAAATTGATGGGCAGTGAGGAGATGAGTACCATGACTGGGCAAACACTTAGATAGCATTAAGCTGGTCAGACAGTCTTTCTATCACCTTTGCGGTAATGGCATCCTCATCGAGCTGTGCCTGAGCTTGCGAAAGCAGCGTAAGCTCGGCATATGCTCGCACTAACTGAGCAATGGCAGCGACGTCATTGGCGTCGATATAAAGCTCGTCAGCTTCTTTCAAAATGAGACGTTCAACAGCTGCTATAACATCATCTTGAGGCATGGCCGCCTCCTTTCTTCTACGCATATTCAAACTGTCAAGGTGCGGGTGGTGCCTTGGTGATCTTCAAGGCAGCACATTTGCCCCAATCTGGGCAACATCAACTTAGTATTAACGGAATTGGGGCATAAGTCAAGCATTTTGGCAGAATTAGTTATAATATTGGGGCAAATGTATTTGTAGTTCACCAGATTGGAGAATATTTGTGGGTAGAGCAGAAGAAATAATCAAGGAAAAGATACTTGATAAGTTTGGAAGCATCTCTGAATTCTCACGCGTAATTGGGGTTCCTCGAAGCACCATAGACAATGCACTAACAAGGGGTTTCGCTGGTGCTGGTTCTGATGCGGTGCTGAAGATGTTCCGTGGGCTAAACCTTGACTTAGATGCTTATGCTGGCGGAATGTTGAGAGAGAAATCGATAGACCCAGAGTTCGTTGACGTCCCCATCGTCCTGTCTGTCTCTGCCGGTGTTCCTGATGAAGATCTGCCCCTTGATGATAAGAAACATCCCATACCGATAGTGATGGGTAAACGCTACCCTAATGCTCGCCTGGTTAAGATCAACGGTTCAAGTATGGACAGACTCCTCCCCGACGGTGCGTTAGCCTTGGTTGACTTTGGTGCAGATGTGGAGACTGATGATATTGCGCTGGTGTGTGTGGATGGCTCGGATGGGATGATTAAGCGGGTGCGGGTGCTGGAAAATGGCGTGGAGCTGATTCCTGAGAGTACGGACCCGACTTTTGAGCCGACGGTGTATAAGTGCGCTGATGAGGATTGCACCAATATTGAGGTGCGCGGGAAGGTGATTTGGTGGACGCCGCCCTTTGATTTTTTGATTCCCTGGAAGTGGGATTTGGAGTAGGTTTTTGGGCGTGTGTGCGGGCGTTGAAATGTGGGGTTTTTGCTCATTTTTGCTTGACTTATTATAACGAAGTCGTTATAATTATATACGTACCAAAGGAGCTTGAAAGCAGAATAGGAGGAACTCTTGGACCGACGGAAAGCTGAAAAAGAGCTAGGAAAGATTGGGTTCAGATTTCTCAGAGAGGGCGGAAAGCACACCATCCTAGAGGATGACTTTGGAAATCAGATACAGCTGCCCAGACACAGAGAAATCAAGGACGGTACTTGGAGGGCTATTAAGAAGCAGGCGGGGTTGAAATAAACCCCGCAATCTTCCTATTCTTATTTTGAAATGGAGGCATTTATGCGCTACACCTATGAAGCTATTTTTACAATCGATGAAGATGGAGACTACGATGTGAGGTTTCCAGACATAAAGAGCATATTTACCATTGGTGATGACTTTGCTGATGCTGTTGATATGGCAGCTGATGCACTAGAGCTGTTTATTGTCTCAAGCAACATTGACGGGAGACCATTGCCAGCGGCAACATTTGGCAATGATGCTGATGGCGGAATTATCGTTATGATCTCTGTAAGTCCTCAATCTGCAGAACAGGTAATTGATGAGCGCGTTACTACCACTGAAGCGGCAAAACGTCTTGGTGTTAATCAGAGCAGGGTTCGCCAACTCATTGCCAGCGGTGCTCTTGATGCCATCAAGAGCGGTGGCATCAATCTAGTAAGTTCATCATCTATTGAAGCTGTGGCGGGTAGTTCACGCAAAGCTGGCAGACCACGCAAGGAGCTTGTGGCTGGGTAGGTATCCCAGTGCAGAAGTGAATAGTCGAAAGCAGGTGTTACAATAATGGTTGCAGAAAGTACAGAAAGGAGTGACAAATATGACCGTGGAAACGCTGAAGGCTCCGCTGCGCCGTCTGGCGCAGGACTGGGGAGTGAGCTCAGAACAACAACTGAAAGACCTCAAGAGGCGCAACCAGATCATGTCACAGAGGCGTCGCAACGAGTTAAACCCATTTCATCCAGCATCGACGCAGAGCACTCAGAGAGTGACTTCAACGAAATAGTAAGCATTACTGCCACATCGGCATCTTGGAGTTACCCACTTCCGCCACCAGAATTATTTAATCAATACCCTCCTGAAGTTCAGTCAAGCATGGTTGCTTGGGCTGATAGCGCAATAGCTGATGAGTCTAATACGCAACAGAAAATAATTGACGCAGAACTTAAAGAGGAGAAAGTCGCACCATGGCGCGCCATGTTCCTGTTTGTTTTGTGTCTACTTTTGACAGCATTTGCAATAAGGTTTGGAGAGAGTGTTGTAGCTGTAATTACAGCCCTAATCCCCGTAATAGTTCCCCTAGCTACCTCTGCGACAAGAAGAGCACGCAGAGGTAGGCGTGACTGAAAATAGTGAATTGCTGAGTCCTTTTTGCTTGACTTATTATATACCTTTGATATATAATATAAAGGTAGGGAAATGAGTTACGGAAAGGAGATGGAATGGAGATAGTAACGCAAATCATCGCCCTACTGACAGCGATAATCTTCCTAGCCGGTGTGATTATTGACTTTCAGAACAGGCGATGACTTCAAACCGCTGGGGACTTCGGTCCCCAGCAACCCTACCATAAATTCTAGCAGAAAGGATACGAAAATGGAACTATTAGCTTTGGTACTCTCCATCATCGCTCTTTTACTTGCAAGTTACTACCTATTCCTTGTTGTGCGAAAGAAGCGATCAAAATGACCACGCTAGACGATATCAACGCCAACACCATGACCCTGCCAGAGGTTATGGAATACCTCAATGTATCTAAGCAGCGCGTTATGGCACTGCGCCGCGATGGCATGATCACAAAGCTCAAAGGGGGCGGTTTTTACCGCCCCAGCGTTGAGGCCTACAAGATCAAGCGCGGCGACAAGAAAGCTGGCAGGTACCCCAAGGCGGAAAGCAGAAGTGAGTAATGGAAAGCAGGTGTTACAATAATGGTTGCAGAAAGTACAGAAAGGAGTGCTGGCGATGACAAGCAAGATCATGGACATGATGCCCAACACCACGCTGATGATTCCAGCACGGGTATTGAAACAGGCTCAAGCAGAGAGCCGCAAACGCACGGAACGTTATCAGAGGAACTTCTTGACGCAACAGTCGAAGTGCTCACAGAAGACGGGGTCCGTGAACAAATCCAAGTAGCCCAACTGTTTGAGTCTACGAGTGGGCCAATCCCACATCCAGAAATCTACAAGCAGTATCCGAGCGATGTCCAAGAGATTATCAAGGGTACACTCACAGCTATGACGATCGAACCGTCAAAGCGAGAAAATCAATTCGCAAGACATATCATTGCAATGATGTACTTGGCTTTTGCTGGGATGGTTGCATTACTGGTCGCACTAATCACTCTTGCAGCAGTATTTTTCCTGCGTGGAAATACCGTGGCTGGCTTAGCATTTGTTTCACCGGGCGTACTACTTATTGCAGTAGCCATTTTCAACCCTGCAGTTGTGTCGATGTTCAAGAAAAACAAAGAGGACAAGTAGTTAAAAAGGCGGTGGCGTCATGAGAAGGCGGAAAGATAGGAAAGCTGCGAAAAGAGCGCGTCAAAAACAACAGCGACAAAAGAATGCTGTGATTATGAACAGCAAGCCTTACAAGATAACTATGGTCGTGCTTCTGGCTCTTGCTTTACTGCTGATCATCCTCATAGCTCTCGACTCTTTTGGATTAAGCTTGTAGCAGCTTGATTGCTAAAACTAATTAAAGGCGTGCCGCCCGCGAAAGCTTGCACGCCCTGCCCTTCTTCTGAAAGGTGTGGCAATAATACCATGAGTATAAAAAACATCGGAACCAATAAATGGGAAGTCTGCGTTGATGTTGGTCGAGATCCTAGAACTGGTAAGCGCAAGCAGGTGCGCAAGGTTATCAATGGCAACAAGAAAGATGCTCAAATATTTGAATCTGATACGGTAGCTAATTCTAAACGGATACTACGTACTGATAGATCACTGACAGTACGTGAATTCCTACTTCATAAGTGGCTACCGGCTCAGACAAATCTCTCTGACAGAACCATCTATGAGTACCGTAAATTCTCTGAGATGGCATGCCGCGTTATCGGTGAGGCACGCATGAGTGATTTAACGCCGCTCATGCTTGAGTCTGCACTTGCAGAGTTTAAAGCTCCAGGCACCAGGCGCAATATCCATAGAACCTTGCGCGCCGCCTTTAACTACGGCGTTCGCGTCCAGTATTTGTCAGAAAACCCCATTGTGTTTGTTGCCGTCCCAAAGGTTCCTAAGAAAAACGGCGTACAGATTTACACACCGGATGAAGTAAAGGCTCTCTTAGAGCTGGTGCACGGGACCTCTATAGAAGTTGGTGTGATTCTCATGCTCTTTGCGGGGATGCGTGCCTCTGAAGCCTGTGCCGTCGACTGGAGTGATTTAGATCTAGAATCTGTGCCGGCACGTGTTTCCATTGCTAAAGCATACTCTTCAAAGTCAGAGCAGCGCATTGTAGAGACGAAGACGGCATCTTCGGTAGGTACTAACCCTCTGAGCTCCTGGGCAGCACAGCGCCTCTTAGAGTTAGCTCAAAAAAGAGATTTAAGTGCAGCACCCATGACAACAGCTGCAGGTACCCGCTTTTCTACTGAACACTTTTCCCGGTATTTCAAAAAGCTCATCGATAGCCAGGATGCCATCCCTTATTATCCCGTAAAAAATCTACGCCACACCTGCGCTACCATCATGCTCTCACAAGGCACAGACATTGCTGTTGTCTCTAAGTTTTTAAGACATTCATCAATAGCAACTACGGCTAATTTTTACCTATCAGCACTTGAGTCATTCAAAAATGATGCGGCTTCAAAACTCGATGAAGCCTTTGCACCCCAGTGATGTTTTTCATTAGATTGTGATGGTTTGTGAGGATTTTAGAAATTTCAAAAAAATGAGCATGTACACTATTTCTAGTAATACATGCTCTAACCTGCGGTTTTAGTGGTGCCGGAGGTGGGATTTGAACCCACACACCCGTAAGGATAAAGGATTTTGAATCCTTCGCGTCTGCCATTCCGCCACTCCGGCAAGAGTGAAGCACTAAAAAGTGCGCTTAACAGTATAACTCATTAATCCTCGTAATTCGGGGATTTTTTTTTATTGCTACTTGCAGGCTCTCAGATAATCTGTTATTATTTTTATCGCAAAAAACTCTGTGAATGATAATTGCTGCATAAGTGACTGCAATATGGATTAAATATGTGGTAAAGTTGTAGAGTCAACAGAGTGTTCACAATTTCAAGGTAAATAACCTTGGGGGAGGATGTTCGATTTATGGACCGCCGCAATACACACACGAAACGAACAAAGTTCATTTCAGCTCTCAGCATGACGCTCGCTTTTGCCATGCTGTTCCCAGCTGTCTTGGCTATGGCAGCACCCGTCGTAGGATCAAGTTATCCCAGCGCGACTCCCGCTGCCTTTACCATTACGGACAGAGTATCAGACCCAGATAGTTCAAAGCAGATGGGCTTTGTCGACGTTCCACGCGTTCATGATGGACGCATCTGGACTGATAAGTCTGTACAAAACGGCACAGGTGTTGATGACTTCGACATAACCCTGTCTGCCCTCAGCCAGTCTTTCAAAATTACGCAAGGCTATGAGATCCCTGCTGACACCGTCTTTGTTATAGATGTATCAGGTTCTATGGGTGACACCGATGCGGGTGCAAGCTCTCCCCGCATCAACATGCTCGTTGATTCTCTCAATGAGGCCATGGGTATCCTGCAAGACGCTAATCCGCAAAACCGCCTCGCTGTTGTCGCCTATGGTGGCGTATCAGGTGGTAAGGGTCGCGTGCAAAACCTCCTCGACCTCGGTCGTTATTCGGCCGCTGGGGGAGAGTTCTTCTCCGTCACCGGTAGTGCCAACAAGGTCGTCAACAATAATGCCGCTGTTGCCGGCTCAGAAGGTCAAGTCAAGGACAAGAGCGTTGCCGTTGAAGGTTCGACTCCCACGCAGTGGGGTATCTTTGAGGGCTCACGTATTCTCGAAGCCGCCAACCCACTCGCCATGGTCGAGATGACCGCTTCTAACGGTACAAAGTCACAGGTCCAGGTTACCCGTCGCCCCAATATCGTACTTATGACTGATGGTGAGCCCACCTTGGGTAACATCGATTACAGCTTCTCGCAGCCTTCTGGCATCACTCCTGGTGCTGCAGGCTCTTTCGTTCTCAGCCCCACCAAGCCCTATAAGTACTTTGGTGACGGTATGTATGGTGAACTAGGCGTTACCCTTATGACCGTGCTGACCGCAGCACACAGAAAGACCCTCGTATTTGATAATTACTTCCCTGGTGGCGACACTCCTGGTGACGTAGCGCAACCAGCTGCGAAGGTTGGTTTCTATACCATTGGTATGGGCAAACAAACTGACACTGCCATGGATATTATTCGTGCCACCCTGAACCCAACTCCAGCTAACGCCAGCATAGTTACTTCAAGCATTCGTGAGGGCATGACTATTAATCAGCCTAGCCCTGCTCCTGCTCCACCCGTCTTTTTGCAAAACCAGTGGGCGCAAGACAGCGACTACAATATGGATCAGCTGATGGAGCGTTTTGCGGCAAGCCAGGAGACAACCTTTAATGCTTCACATCGGGCAGCCTTCCTCTCATACCTCTGGGACGAAGCACCTGAAAGCCTCGCCAATAGCGCAGGCCTGACCAATACAGAAGGTCTTGGCATCGATGACCTCCGCTACAACGATGGCTTCTATGAGGCTACTGACCTCGATGGTCTGCGCGACGCCTTCAAGTCCATCACTATGGACATTCAAACCGATAGCCTCGAGCACGTTACCGTTATCGGCGATAATCCAGACTTTGATGGCTGGTTGACCTTCTCTGACGTACTGGGCAGCTACATGCAGTTCCGTCCTGCAAAAGGTGTCAACATGGAATTCGACGGTACGCCCTATACCCGCACAGGCTTTGACTTAAGCAGTGCTGCTGTGCGTGCAAGCTACGCGCCCATACTTATGGCTCACATGAACTATGGTGCGACCTCAGGCCTCATGAGCTTGTCAGAAGTGCAGACGCTCATCGATGACAATGTGAATGCAGGCAATACTACCAGCATTGTATACTACGCAGATGCCAATAGAAATTACCTCGGTGCAACTAACCCCGGTAATGCGGCAGCAAAGGTCGAAGTATTCCCCATGTTTGGTGAACTCGACGAACCTGTTGTGCCCGGTGGTCAAACTGACCTGCAATACATTACCTTCCATGTGGTGACCGCTTTGACTGACGGTACTTTTAGCGAAATCTACTCACCTGCTGTCGGAACAGGTGCAGCAAAAGTCAGCATGGACCGCAAGTTACTTGCTGGTGACCAAATGATTCGTTGGTACATTCCTGGCTCGCTCATTCCTATGCGTAAGGTTAGTGACGCCGGTGTTGTATCAGGCAATACCAACCCCATTCGTGTGACCTACACCGTAGGTCTTGATCAAGAACGTGTCAGCGCAGGGGTCACCCCAGCTTATGCTAAAGATAACACCTCAGCTGCAGGCGAGCTCTACTTCTACAGCAATCGCTGGAGGGGTGAGGAAAACGTGACCTTTAGCTTTGACCAGCCCAGCCCTAAAAACCCCTTCTATCAAACGGGGAGACCAGGGCTTGATGACAACCTGATCAACAAGACCAGCAACAACACTCAGACAGCACCACAGGTGACAACCAGTAGCTCGTTTACTTACCAGCAAAACTTGGTTGACCTGCACTGGCTGGGCAACAACGGTCGCTTGACCCTCACAACGACCGTGCCACCCGTGGATCCACCAGAAGAGACTCCTCCTCCTGGAACCACGACACCTCCAGACCCCAATACTCCGGATGTGCCCGAAGAAACGCCCCCAACCCCCATTACGGGACCAAAAACGGGCGATGAGCTCCAGACATCAATCTTTTTGATGCTCATGGTGATGAGCGCCATCTTTGCAAGCGGCGCGGCCTACCACCTCAAGCAAAAGCAACTTGCTGGGGCAGGCCAAAAAGCATCTAGCTAGTTCTTCGATAGCTGCATCTCTGGTAGATGTTTCCAAAGGCGCTGGGGCATAAAGCCCTGGCGCCTTTTGTCATTACGACGCTCAGGAATAGCAATCGCATCATAAAAGGTCTTCCACAGTGCCTGCCACTCCTTGTCGTCTGCATCCGCCTGTCCAAAACCGGCAAAGGCCCCTTCTTCCACCTGATGCAGCTGCCACTGCCCACTCTGTGATGCTCCTGCCACCTGGTGAACCTCATCATAAATAATGAAAGGCTGCACGTTAAAGCGCCCTGAAAAATGACTCATAATAAGCGGCAAAACATTGTGCTTTGGGTTAATGGTGCAACAATACACGGGCTCAGAACCAGGCAGGCTGACCTTTGCAAAGCGCGCAAACATAATCATGCGCTGCTGCTCCATCCCGACACTGCGATACAAGTCTTCAACCGGCAAGATGTCAGGATGTGAAATATCATCCAGTGCCACACGACCTCGATCAAAGCCAGCGCGCAGATAGCGATACAGCAGCATCTCTTTGCCAGGAGTAGAAGCACAGTAGCAGGCCCGAATCTTTTCCCAGGCAAGGCCACCCAGCTTGCGATGAATACCCGCGCGCACACGTCGCCACTTGTCGACGCAGGTATCAATAGCCTTCAGTTCCTGCCCGATGCGATACTGCATGCCCTGCAGCTGACAAATCTCTTCAGGATGCTCGCCTGCGCCGTAGGCTTCAAAGACGCAGCTTAAAAAACCCTCAAGCGTATTATCGTAGGTGTATATCAACATGGACGCACTCCTCCCGCACGTTTTCATCTCACGCAAAGCTCAGAGCTAAAACAAGCTCAGCTGTCGCGATGCCTCTTCCAGTTTTCTTACATCCCGAAAGCTCTTTTTGCGGGCCTCATCACTGGTCAGCCCCTGATAGATGGCCCCGTGTTCGAATTTCAGCCCGTCTGCGTACTTGCCCCGCGCCGTGATAAACCATCGCGCGCGTTTCAGCACAATCCGCAGTGCCTTCAGTTCGTCAAAGCCTAGGCTGCTGCTGCGCCGCGCCCGCACAATCTTGCGAGCCCCCGTCGGGCCGATGCCCGGCACGCGGAGGAGCTCGTCCAGTGACGCGCGGTTGACCTCGACCGGAAAGCGTTCCAGGTTGCGCAGGGCCCACAGGCACTTGGGGTCAAGCAGCGGGTCCAGAAAGGGGGCGTCAGGGGTCAGTATTTCGTCAACGCCAAAGCCGTAGTTTCGCAGCAGCCAGTCAGATTGATACAGCCGGTGTTCGCGCAGTAGGGGTACGACACCATTCTGGACATGCGGATTATCATGGGTACCCTCCATACCGGCAGGGTTATGGCGGATTATCGAGCTATCACCCACGGGAACGTAGGCAGAATAGAACACGCGCTTCAGTTTGAACTGCTCATAAAGAGCACTCGATGCTCGCAAGATCTCGAGGTCAGATTCGGGGCTTGCGCCAATAATCATTTGCGTCGCCTGACCCGCAGGGGCAAAGCGCGTTGGCCGGCCGGTCAGCTTCGCAGCTGGCTGGCAGGCATCAAGCCCTGCGCAGGTTCCGCGGACATCACAACTAGCGCACAGTGCGCGGGTCGTCAGCTCACGCCTGCTTTCACGGCGTCCCTTCCATTCCAGCAGGTTTGCGCTGCTCGCACCAACGCTGTCACGAATCTGAGCCATGGGGGACAGGATATCGCCCATGGACTTGTCAGGAGCGAGGGCGGCAAGACTTGCCGTCGATGGTAGCTCCACATTGAAGCTCAGGCGGTCGACCAAATGTCCCAGCTCTTCTATCAGGTCAGGGCTCGTGCCGGGGATGCCCTTTGCGTGGATGTAGCCATTAAAGCCGTATTCATGACGCAAGATAGACAGGCTGGCAATCATGCGAAGGCTTGCCTCGTCAGGGCCCTGTAAGACACCACTTGACACAAAAAGACCCTCGATAAAGTTGCGCCGGTAAAACTCGATGACCAGGTCAGCAAGTTCTCGCGGCTCAAAGCTGGTGCGCGGTTGGTCAAGGCTTGCACGGTTGGTGCAGTAAGCGCAGTTATAGCTGCAGTCATTGCTCATCAGCACCTTTAGCAGCGCGATGCAGCGGCCGTCTGCCGCAAAGCTGTGACAGATACCGCCTGAACAAGCACTACCCAGCTGCCCCGGTAGGGCAGAGCGATTCACACCACTAGAGGTGCAGGCGGCATCGTATTTGGCAGCACCCGTCAGTATCTCAAGCTTGCGCTCAAGCCCCATCCGGGGAGCAGAGACGCGAGCCCCAGTCGCAGTCGCAGCCGCAGCCACAGTCGCCCTCCGCCCTTCACTTTTTATCGCTAATGTGTTCGCCATGCCTCTAGTTTAGTGAACATTTATTCACCTGTCAAACACTTGTTTAGTTTACCGCCCAGCACAATGACATCGTGCAGACATCCAGCACCGCCACCGTACTGTGCTAGACTTGCTGACATCTTTAATACTCGGGAGCTGCGACAGGACGTGGCTGAGAGGCGGGAGCCAAGCCCGCGACCGAACAACGACGGTGCCGGTAATGCGGCACACGCAGAAAGGACGTCTTATGAGAAACGCCCGTATTAGACTGATCGCCGAAATGGGGCTCGCTGTTGCCCTCGCTGTTGGCCTCAATGCCATCTTCACCCTTGCCTTTCCCGTCCGCATGCCCTTTGGCGGTAGCTTTTCGCTGATCATGGTGCCCATCGTCTTGATGGCACTGATGCGCGGTCCCTGGGTGGGAATCGCCGTCGGCGTGCTGGTTGGTTTTTCTGACCTCATGTTTGACCCCTTCGTGGTCTCCATTCCGCAGATGCTGCTCGATTACCCCATCGCCTACGGCCTGGTCGGGCTTGCCGGCATTTTTACGCTACGCACCCCTGCAACAGGT
>Ga0123353_10008409_pt1 | contig 14088 bp, 13 predicted proteins | sample TergutLab28metaG_3_FD_92763 | JGI IMG/M metagenome (GOLD analysis project Ga0123353, IMG submission 92763) | Labiotermes labralis P3 segment gut microbial communities from Petit-Saut dam, French Guiana - Lab288 P3 | ecosystem: Host-associated > Arthropoda: Insects > Digestive system > Gut ... | reverse complement strand
ATCGGCGCGATGTTATATGTCAGCGTATCGGGAATGCTTTGGATAAATGAAAACGCAGACGGTATATATCAGATCGGAGACGAATTGATAGTAGACGCTGAGATACAGTTACTCGACGTAAACAAAAAAGTAGTTGCCGTAACGACGACCGATTCAAATGGAGAGTATGTCTTCACGAAGGTGCCGCTTGGGACGTACACAGTTAAGCTTGCTGACCCACCGGCGCAAAGGTCGTATTATACGGGATATAATGGCGCGGACGCTCCGGATGAAGCAGTCAGTTCATTTGACAAGAAGACAGGAGTATGGACGCTCGTCGTCGGAGAAGCCGGTGTGGTAAATGCGAACAGCGGTTTCTGTGAGCCGTCCGCAATATCAGGAGTGATGATAAATCAGAACAACGGCAACAGCCCAATGCCCGGATTGACTGTCAATTTGTATAAGGCAAATGCCACGGGCGACTTTGAATTGTGGCTGTCTGGTGTGACCGACGCGAGCGGCGCATACCTCTTCGATACGTTGTTACCCGGCGAATACAGAGTGTCTGTATCCATACCCGCGGGTTTTCAAATAACGGCGGATTCCGACGGCAATCTGAGCGGCGCTATAGTCAATATCGATGTGACGATAGCAGATATGGGCGATGAGTGGAACGGCAAAACAACAGTTTTTTCATCGCATAATACCGGCGGAAGTTCACCGGGCGGAAGCGACCCCCCGGGTGGCAGCGACCCCCCGGGCGACAGTGAACCGTCGGACGGCGGCGACTCATCTGGCGGCGATGTTCAGCCGGGCAGTGGATCGCTTGACGATGGCGACTCACGCGAACCGCCGGCGCCGCATCACCCGGACAGCAACTTGATTCCCGGTGAGGAAAGAAATACATTTATCGAGATCGACGAAAACGGCATTCCCAGCGGCGAATGGCGTTGGGACGATGATTTGGGGGAATGGGTATTTGACAGATATCCGCCTTCGGCCAACATACCACAGACAGGATACGCCATACCGGTGAACGTATTCCTTCTCCTGATGGTTGTGTCACTTTTAAGCATGGGCCTGATATCAAGGAGGGACTATAATTACAATGGAACTAAGCAACAGAGACTACGTTAGCCTGTATATCGAAAGGGCTAAAAAAGCGCAGCATGCGTTTGAGAGAATGAGTCAGGAGCAAACCGACGCGGCGGTCAAAGCAATCGCGAAGGTCGTATACGACAACGCGGAATATCTGGCGGAACTCGCGGTGGAAGAGACCGGTATGGGAAACGTGCCTGACAAAACGCTAAAAAACAAAAGCAAATCGAAGACGATCTGGAACGATCTGAGGAACAAAAAATCCAAAGGTATCATAGAACGCGATAAGTCGACGGGCATCACGAAAGTGGCTAAACCGGTCGGCGTCGTCGCCGCCATCACGCCTTGCACGAACCCGATCGTCACGTCTATGAGCAATTCCATGTTCGCGCTTAAAGGCGGGAACGCGATCATAATCACGCCTCACCACAAGGCGGTGCGGTGCAGCGCCAGGACGGTGGAAATGATGAATGCCGAGCTGGCGAAACTCGGCGTGCCCGAGTACCTGATACAGATCATAGGCGAGCAATCCAGAGAAAACACAAAACAGCTGATCGCCTCGGCGGACGTCGTGATCGCCACAGGCGGGATGGGGATGGTTAAGGCCGCCTACAGCTCAGGAAAGCCGGCGCTCGGAGTCGGTGCGGGAAATGTGCAGTGCATCATAGACAGGAGTGCGGACTTCGCGGCGGCTGCTGCGAAGATCGTCACGGGCCGCGCCTTTGACAACGGGATAATCTGCTCCGGCGAGCAGGCCGTCATTTTCCCGAGGGAAGATAGAGACAAGATCATCAAGGCGTTTAAGAAAAACAACGTCTATGTGATAAAAGACGATAAGGAAAAAGTGGCTCTTCGTGAAGCCTTGTTTGAAGAAGGAAACATGAGCAAACACGCGGTAGGCCAGTCGGCGGAAGCGGTTGCTTCGCTGGCGGGGATTTCGGTTCCGAAAGGCACAAAAACGATCCTCGTGTTCGCCGACGGGCCGGGAACGAAAGATCTGTTTTCAAAAGAAAAAATGTGCCCGGTTCTGGCGGCGTACCTGTATGACGACTTCAGGGAAGCTGTAAATATCGCCAAAGAAAATTTAGAGGTCGAGGGCAAAGGGCACAGCGTGTCGATCCATTCAAAAAACAGGGAAAACATCGAATACGCCGGGCTGGAATTGTCAGTATCACGATTTTTGATAGACCAGACCTGTTCGTTCAGCGCGGGCGGCAGTTTTTATAACGGATTGACTCCCACGAATACATTGGGCTGCGGTTCGTGGGGGAACAACAGTATTTCTGAAAACCTCACATATACGCATCTGATCAACGTGTCGAGGATCGCATATTATATGCCGGACAACAAAGTGCCGGCAGACGAGGAGCTCTGGACATAGCGGCGTGAAGCCGCCATTACCCCCCTTGACAGCACCCGTCATTACATATATATTAAAAGCAAAATAACGGGTTGGATATGAAGATGATAGTGGTGTCTGTAAACAAAAAGGAAGCGGAACTGGAAGAAGGCCTTACGGTAAAAGAACTCCTGTCTCTTCGCGGCTTTTCTAACGCCGCCGTTTGGATAAACGGGGTGCAGCTTCTAAAATCCGGATATGATTCACATATTGTCAGCCATGGAGATGATATAAAAATTCTAAGGATCACAGCAGGAGGATAATAGTAAATTTAAGAAAGGCGGAAACCACAATATGAAGAGACTGAAATTTTCAAAAGAAACCTGCATAGGGTGTCAACTTTGTGCCCAGAGTTGCTCTGCCATGCACGAGGGGGAATACTCCCTTTCAAAAGCGAGGATTGGGATCTATTCGTATTACGACAAAGGAAAGGACCTGAAATACAACGAATCATTCTGCATTCTCTGCGGAATTTGCTCGAAGAAATGCCCGCAGGGGGCAATAACGCTGGAAGAAAAAAATACTGTAGATTTTGAAAAATGCATCGGATGCGGGACTTGCAGAGACGCGTGCCCGAAAAAAGTCATAAGAATTCAAGACGGAAAATCGATTATTTGCGATACCTGCGACGGCGCCCCTTCCTGTGTGGAGATATGTCCTCACGGGGCGCTCAAATACGAGTAAAGGAGGGGTGAAAATGCAGGGTTATCAAAACAAGGTGCTGAGGATAGACCTCAGCAAGAAAGAGTATAAAAAAGAGCCGCTCAATGCGGATTGGGCAAAGAAGTATCTCGGATCAAAAGGATTGGCCATAAAGTATCTCTACGAGGAGCTAAAGCCCAAAATCGACCCGTTGTCTCCGGAAAACAAGCTTGTTCTTATGACAGGCCCACTGACGGGGACTGTGGTACCCTGTTCGGGGAAGCTTGCCATAGCGTCAAAATCGCCGGCCACGGGAACTATATGCGACGCGTCGATCGGCGGCCATGCCGCGCTAAAGATAAAGTATGCCGGATACGACGCGGTCATCATAGAAGGGAAGCTTGAAAAGCCGGGCTACGTCGTTATAAACAACGATGAGGTGAGCTTCAAGGACGCGGCGCACCTATGGGGCAAAGGGTCACACGATACAGAGAGCGAACTCGCCGAAAAGTATGGCCATAAAGCATCCGTGCTTTCTATCGGGCCCGCCGGAGAGAATCTGGTGAGGATGGCTTGCATCAACTCCGATTACTACAGACAGGCGGGAAGAGGCGGCTTAGGCGCGGTAATGGGAAGCAAGAACGTCAAAGCGGTCGTGATAATGGGCGACGGCAGCCTGAAGGTAAACGACATAGAAAAGACCACAAAGCGGATCATGGAAATAATGAGGGAAGACTGCCTGACAGAAGACAACACGTTCGTATACGACTGCGGAACGACTGCGTTCTTAGAGGCGTGCAACGACGGAGGCATTCTGCCTCACAGGAATTTCAAGGACGCGACAGATGAGAGATGGGTAGAATATAACGGAGACGTGCTCCTGCCTAACATGAAAGGCAAAAGAGGATGCGGAAGCTGCGCGTTGGGTTGCGGCAATTTCCTCAAGATAGGAAACGCGGTAGTGGAAGGTCCGGAATACGAAACGATAGCGGCGTCAGGGCCTAACGCGGGGATAGCGGATCCGGAAGCGATAGTCAAAGCGAACGAAATTGCAGACGATTTTGGCCTCGATACCATCAGCACTGGCGACGTGATAGCGTGGGCCATGGAAATGACGGAAAAGGGAATCAAGGACTTCGGGATCAGATTCGGCGACGCGGCCAAGTTCCACGAGTACATCGGGCTCATAGCTAAAAAGGAAGGCGTTGGAGCCGACCTCGCGCTGGGAGTAAAGGAAGCGTCGAAGAAGTTTGGCGGAGAAGATTTTGCCATGCAGGTGAAGGGCCTCGAATACCCTATGTACGAGCCGAGAGGTTCATGGGGTATGTCGCTTGCGTACGCTGTTTCCGACAGAGGGGCTTGCCACATGAGGGCATACGCGCCAAACGAAGAAGTGTTCGCAGCGAGCATTCCGCCTTACACGGCTGAAGGCAAGGGCAGGCTGGTATACGACCTCGCCATACACAACGCGTGCAAGTTCAGTCTCTGCATATGCGACTTCTGGGGAACCGTCAGCCAGGAGATCATGGCCGAGATGATGAGCATGGTCACGGGCGAAAGTTGGACGGAAGAAGACATGCGCGAGGTGGCGGAAAGGGTCATAAACATCGCCAGAGCATTCAACCAGAGGGAAGGGTTCAGCAGGAAGGACGATACGATACCAAAACGGCTCGTGGAAGAAGCAATTTTGTCAGGCCCCGCGGCCGGACAGAAGATTCCGATGGAAGCCTTTGAAGACATGCTCGACCAATACTACGAGATTCTTGGGTGGGACAAGGACGGCAAGGTGCCGGACGACATAATTAAGGCACTATGACAATAACGATAAAGCTCAGAGGAGGCCTCGTCAAATATTTCGGCGGAGAGGAAGAAAGGACGGTCGACGTCCCCGAAAACTGCACGGCGGAAGAGGCGCTCCTCTCGGTAGGTATAGACTGGCGGCAGATCAAAAACTTCGGGTTTGTCGCCGTAAATTCAAAGAGAGTCATGATCCATGACGCCCTTCTTGAGGGCGACGAGTTAAAGGCATATCCCAAAATATCGGGAGGCTGACGCCCGGGAGAAGATGATGAAGAGGCGTTACGAGAGAAATATGAAGGCGCTGTCGGCTGCGGAGAACGAGCGGCTTTCCGGGTTCAAGGCCTGCGTCGTCGGTTGCGGAGGCCTGGGCGGGTATGTTATCGAACATCTCGGAAGGCTGGGCATAGGCCACATAACAGCCGTAGACGGAGATGTTTTTGAGGAGAGCAACTTAAACAGGCAGCTTTTTTCCGACGAGACGGTGTTGGGCGAAAGCAAAGCGGAGCAGGCAAAACTCAGGTTGGGTAAGGTCAACTCCGACGTTGAAGTCACCGCGATCAGTGAATTTTTAACAGAAGACAACTGTGAAAAAATATTAAAGGGCCACGACGTCGTGATAGACGCACTTGACAATGTGGCCGTGAGGCTTATGATTGAAAATACGGCGGGGAAACTGAATATCCCGCTGATCCACGGAGCTATCGCCGGGTGGTACGGACAGGTGTGCGTAATAATGCCGGGCGCTCCGGTTTTTTGCAAAATATATCAGGGTGTGGATGCGGTAGGTATAGAAAATGAGCTCGGCAATCTGCCGTTTACCGCGGCGGTCGCGGCTTCCATAGAGGCGGCCGAAGCGGTAAAGGTGATGCTCGGACGGGAAGACGTACTCACCGGAAAAATTCTTGCGTTCGATCTGCTGGGCGGCGAATTTGAAGTATTTGAGATATAAGAGGAGTTCTGATGGCAGCTTACGATAAAAATGAAAAATGCCTCATATGCGGCGGAGACAACGTCTATTCGAATAAAGCGGACGGCGCCAGATGCCTGTTCTGCGGCGAATCCTTCTACACGCATACGGTGTGCGAAAACGGCCACTATGTATGTGAAGAATGTCATACGGAACGCGCGATCGAAATGATAACCTCCATATGCAAAAAAACCAGAAAGAAAGAAGCCATAAACATAGCTTATGAGCTTTTAATGAACAAGTGGGTAAAGATGCACGGTCCGGAGCACCCATATCTTGTCGCAGCCGTCTTGCTCAGCGCGTACAAGAACAGAGGATACGGCGCAATGACGGCAAACTGGTCTTTTCCCAAGAACCTCGAAGAAGCGAGGCTGCGCACGATGAAGATACCGCCGGGTTCGTGCGGTTATTGGGGGTGCGCCGGAGAAGCCATAAGCTGCGGAATTTTCGCCAGCCTGACATTAAAAGCCGCGCCCATGTCCGTGAGGGAACGCGGGACGGCAAACCTGCTTTGCTCAAAAGTATTGGAGCGGATATCCGCGTACGGCGGGCCGCGTTGCAGCAAAAGGGACAGCTTTACAGCGATCCTTACGACTTCGCAATTCACCGAAGAGTACTGGCAGATGCCACTTACCGATTTCGACGGCGTGGAATGCATGTTTCACAGCAAAAACGAAGACTGTATAAAGGACAGATGTCCGTTCTTTCCTAAATAAAAATTTCTCCTTCAGCCAGCACCGCTCCTTCGCCGCCGACCTTGATGACGGGAGCATCGCCCTGAACATCCAATGATGTGATTATCTTCGACGGCCTTCCCATGGCCTCGCCCTGAAGGAAAAGGCAATCATATCCCGAAGGCGCCAATCCATGGATATGGAGGTAGTATGTCAGACCGCCGCTTGCCGTTCCGGTAGCGGCTTCTTCATCTATGTCGTAAAGCGGCGCGAAGTTTCGGCAGCACGCCGTGACTCCTTCCGGAGCGTCGATGGTAAAGACATGAGCCCCGCCTGCTCCGTGCTTTTCGGAAAGGGAAGAGAGATGCTTGAAATCAGGTTCGATTTTCGCCAGAGTTTCACGGTTTTTAACCGGCAGTATTATGTCGGGAAAGCCGGTGGATATGAGGATCGGTAGAAGCTCCCTGCCATTTGCCGTGACATGCTCCCGCTCTATCCCAAGACAGCGGTATATTTCTTCGATCTCCGCTGTTTCGGTGATCCGCTTTATGAGTTTTGAGGCGGGCATTTCCATCAGTATCGAACCCGGTGTGTATATGGTCAGATCGCCCGAAAGCGTATGGATCGGATACGAAGAGTTCTTTTCGGCGAACCCCGCTTTGAGCAGCGCTGTAAAAGAGGCTATGGTCGCGTGGCCGCAAAAATCGACCTCAGAGGCAGGTGTAAAATACCGGAGATGCAATCTGCCGCCATCAGGGGCAGGCTTTATGAAGGCAGTCTCAGAATACCTCAGTTCCGCCGCGGTTTTCTGCATAACGGCTTCGTCGGGAAAATCACAGCCCTGATCGAGCAGGACCACTCCCGCGGGATTACCTCCGAAAACACTTTCGGTAAAAGCATCAACAATAAAAAAACGCATTTTATTCCCCTCCAATCTTTCCTATAGTCTACCATATGGCGCGCGCCGTTTCAAACATTTGCAACATTTAATTTCGAAGTTTGCAGACCGGCGATTTTATGATACAATGCTGATGTAAGTTGATTCCATGGTGACAGGAGGTAGACATATGGCAAGGCTTTCAGGGACAGTTGCAAGGGGGCTTAGGACCTCGATAATAAGCGAGGGCGACGACTTAAAAGAGATCGTCGTTAATACGGTGCTCGACGCCGAACAAGGCGGTGAATTTTCCATAGACGAAAAAGACATAGTGGCCGTGACGGAGGCAGTTGTGGCAAGGGCTCAAGGCAATTACGCCACGGCGGACAATATCGCGGAAGATGTGAGAAGAAAAACCGGCGGAGGCCATGTTGGAGTCGTCTTTCCGATCCTGAGCAGAAACCGCTTCGCGATCTGTTTAAGAGGAATAGCGAGAGGCGCGGATAAAGTGACTCTGATGCTGTCATACCCGAGCGACGAGGTTGGAAACCATCTGATAACTCTTGACGATCTGGATAAAAAGGGGATAAACCCATACAGCGATACTCTCACGGAGATCGAATTCAAGAAGACCTTCGGGGAGACAAAGCACACTTTCACAGGGGTCGACTACGTGAACTACTATAAAAACCTTATAGAATCGGAAGGGGCGGAGGCTGAGATCATATTCGCAAACGACCCGAGGAAGATACTCGATTATACGGATACGGTACTGACTTGCGATATTCACACCCGTGAGCGTTCGAAGAGGCTTCTGCTTGAGGCGGGAGCGAAAAAGGTCTTAGGCCTTGACGATATACTGACGGAAAGCGTATCGGGCAGCGGATACAACAGTGAATACGGACTGCTCGGCTCAAACAAAGCGAGCGAAGACAGGATAAAGCTGTTTCCGCGTAGCTGCTTCGTTTTTGTAAAAGGAGTGCAGGATGAGGTCAGGAAAAAAACGGGGAAGACGATAGAAGTCATGGTCTATGGCGACGGGGCGTTCAAGGACCCCGTGGGGAAAATATGGGAACTGGCCGATCCGGTCGTTTCGCCGGGCTACACAGAAGGCCTCGAGGGAACGCCAAATGAGGTGAAACTGAAATACCTCGCTGACAATGAATTCGCCCGACTCAAAGGCGAAGAACTTAAAATTGCGATTTCCGAGCGGATAAAAAACAAAGACAGCGATCTGAAGGGTAGCATGGCGGCTCAGGGGACGACGCCGAGAAGGCTTACAGACCTCATAGGCTCCCTGTGCGACCTTACTTCCGGAAGCGGCGACAAAGGAACGCCGGTAGTCTACATTAAGGGGTACTTCGACAATTACTGTATCGAAAAGTAGACCGCGTCTCAAATTTAAGAAAAAATATCGAAAATAGTTGAAGCAAACCTTGAAAAATCACATTGGCATGAATCTTGAATACTATCTGATTCAAGTAAATACAAGGAGGTCAATAAAATGACTGTATGCAACAAAAAACGCGCTTTAGAAGAAGCAACAAGGATTGTCGAGTACATTGAAAAAGGCGAACTGACCAACGATGATAAGGACAGGATAGTCAAAGATTCCATTTCTAATTTTAACGAAAATGTCAATCCGGGCTGGCTCGAATACAGGAAGTCTGTTTCTACGGACGCCGCGTTCGTGGAATGGACGGACACTGAAGATCATTTCGAAGATCTGTACGGAACGCAGTTTATTGACTGCCTCGGCGGATTCGGAATTTACACCTGCGGCCACAGAAATCCGGCCATACTGAAAACTGTCAAGGCGCAGCTTGACAAATACGCGCTGCACAGCCAGGAGCTCGTAGACCCGCTGAGGGGTTACCTCGCCAACATATTGGCGCAGATAACGCCGGGAGATCTGCAGTATTGTTTCTTTACGAACGGAGGCGCCGAAGCCGTAGAAATGGCGCTCAAGCTCGCAAGGCTCGCGACAGGCGGCAGATGGTACATATCGACGGTTGGAGCTTTCCACGGCAAATCGTTCGGCGCGATCTCCATGGGAGGAAAAGGCGCTTACAGGGAAGATTATCTTCCGATGGTACAGCAAGTACAGCATGTGGAATTCGGCAACGCCGACGCGATGGAAGCGGCGATCAAGAATTTACATACCGTTGGTGAAAAAGTCGCCGGCGTCATCATCGAGCCTATTCAGGGCGAAGCAGGCGTCATCATCCCGCCGAAGGGATACTTAAAAGCGGTGAGAGAGATATGCGACAAGTACGGCGTGGCGATGATCTGTGACGAGATTCAGACAGGTATGGGAAGGACGGGCACTCTCTGGAGAGTGGAAGTCGAAGATATCACACCGGATATCATGACGTACGGAAAAGCTTTCGGCGGCGGCATCATGCCTATCACGGGCATCATAGCGAGGCCGAAGATGTGGACGCAAAAACTCATTGACAATCCGTGGATACTCGGTTCGCCGACTTTCGGCGGAAACCCGCTGGCGTGTTCCGCGGCCATAGCGACGATCAAGTATATGCTTGAAAACGATATACCGAAGATGTGTAAGGAAAAGGGCGACTACTTCATGGAAAAGCTTGGGGAGCTCATGAAAAAATATCCGACGGTGCTGAAAGCCATCAGGGGTTCCGGACTCCTCATCTGCATGGAATTTCCGGAAGCGGAAGTCGGCTACGAAGTGACAAAAGGCCTGTTTTCAAGGCACGTCATGACGGCAGGCACTTTGGTGAACGCAAAGACCGTGCGTATAGAACCGCCTGCTGTACTCTCATATGAAACCATAGATCAGGTTATTCAGAAACTCGACGAGTCCATCGCGGATGCGAAAAAGGCGTTCAAACTGTAAAAATAACGGGGCTGTCTCATAATAAAAAGTGGGACAGCCTCAATATTAACGGTGAAGGTTGGAAGCAATGGGCATAGGCGGCAGAGCTTCAAATAGCGGAGTCAGTTTTGTGTCGGATGATTATTCGGCTAAGTTCGTCATGCATAAGGACAACACCTACACCGTGTCTGTGGAAAAGCTGAAAGACTTGAGCAAAATCAGAAAGACCGTAAAAAAAATCCCGCTGGTCAAAGGGCTGTTTTCAATGATCATGAGCGGCCGCATCATAGTCGCCATAATGATCCTCGCCATAGTCAGCGATCTTGCGGGTCACAGCGAAAGCGTCGGGGAGTTGGAAGTACATCTGCTTCTGTACATCATAACCGCGATAGGTTTATCGTTTTGCATGATATACATATTTATGACGGTCATCGTGAGGGCAAAACAGACCCGGAAATTTCACGGCGCTGAGCACAAGACGATCTACGCTTATGAAAACAAAATAGAGTTGACGCTGGAAAACGTGAGAGCGTGTCCCAGGGTTGCGAGGCGCTGCGGGACCAATTTCGGCGTTTTTTTCATTTTATTCTGTATTTTATTCAGTATTTTTCTCGATTATGTCAGCGTGAGCCTGATCTTATCTTATATTCTCTCGTATGAGCTGTTCGATCTGAAAAACGGAGAAAAAGTGCCGGTGATCAAATGGTTCATAAAGCTCGGAGGTTTTTTTCAGCAGAAGTTGTTTACTGCGGAACCGACGGACGACCAGATACTTGCGGCGATAGAGACGATCAAAAAACTCACGTCCGGTAAAGTGTTTTAGCAATTTTGTTGTTTTATCCCCAAAAATATGTATAATATATATAGGAAGAAAACCATTAGGAGAAAATATGAATTTAGCCGGGCAACAATCTTTATTTTTGGTGGGAGCGATATGCTGTTTGGCATTGATACTTGCGTTCACCGTATTCTTTTTATTGAGGGAAAGAAAATCCGGACATAATCTTGAGGTGCTCATAAACAAACGAACAGAAGAGCTTGCGCTTCAGACGCAGGCCGCGCAGCAGGCGTCCAGGTCAAAGAGCGCCTTCCTCGCCAATATGAGCCACGAAATACGCACCCCGATGAACGCCATAATAGGCATGACGAATATTGGAAAATCAGCTTCTGACGTGGAGCGTATGATATATTGTTTTACTAAGATCGAAGACGCTTCAAGACATTTGCTCGGGATAATAAACGATATCCTCGACATGTCGAAGATCGAAGCGGGTAAATTTGACCTTTCGCCGACAGAATTCAATTTCGAGAAGATGCTCCAGCGAGTGGTGGGCGTCATCAATTTCCGCACGGAAGAAAGACAGCAAAAACTGACGGTATACCTTGACAGGGCGATACCGAAAAATCTGATCGGTGATGACATAAGAATTGCGCAGGTCATCACAAACCTGCTTGGGAATGCGGTAAAATTCACTCCGGAACGGGGATTCATCAGGATAGGGACTCAATTTCTTGGAGAGGAAGACGGAATCTGCACCATACAGATATCCGTGACCGATACAGGGATCGGAATAAGTCCGGAACAGCAATCAAAGCTGTTCAAATCATACCATCAGGCGGAATCGAACACCACAAGAAAATTCGGAGGCACGGGCCTCGGCCTTTCGATTTCAAAGAATATTGTTGAAATGATGGGCGGCAGGATCTGGATAGAGTCTGAGATCGGGGCCGGCTCAAAGTTTGCGTTTACGGTTCAGGTCAAGCGCGGCGCCGAAGATACGGAAAAGGAGATCGACTGGGAAAGCGTCAGGATTCTTGCGGTCGACAGCGATCCGTACGTTTTGTCGCATTTCGAAGTCATGGCAAAGCGGTTTGGCTTCCACTGCGACGTGGCCGAAAACTATGAAGAGGCGCGAAGGGTCGCGAGAGAACACAGCGACTTCAGTTTCTGTTTTGTGAACTGGAAGTTGGACGACGTCGACGGCCTGAGGCTGGCAAAGCTCATTAAGAAGGAACATCCCGATGTGGTTATCGTGCTCATGGTTTCGGCCAGCATGTGGAACGACATCGAAGAGGAGGCGAGGCGGGAGGGCGTCGGCAAATTCTTGTCAAAACCCCTTTTCCCGTCGTCGGTCGCCGACATCGTAGGTGAATACTATGGTGTGACAAAAGAGGAAGACAACTCGCAGCAGAGCGTCGCCGGAATGTTTTCAGGACATCGTATCATGCTTGCGGAAGACGTGGAGATAAATCGCGAAGTCGTGCTGGCGCTTCTTGAGCCGACAGGTATCGACATAGATTGCGTAGAAAACGGGGCCGCCGCCGTACGGCTGCTCGAAAACTGGCCGGATATGTATGAGATGATTTTGATGGACGTGCTCATGCCTGAGATGGACGGCCTTGAAGCGACGAGAAGGATCAGGGAACTGGAAGCTCCGGTCGCAAGGAAAATCCCCATCATTGCGATGACCGCAAATGTTTTTCAGGAAGATATAGATAAATGTCTCGAGGCCGGAATGGACGGCCATGTGGGAAAACCTCTCGATTTCGATCAGATTCTGCAAATGCTCAGAAAGTATTTGCTTGGATAAGGCCGGCGGCGAGCTTTACGCGAAGGATTCGCGAAAGCGACTCCCGAATTCGGCCGGATGTTATTGAACCGTCGCTGACAGCCTGTAAAACCCCGTCTTTAGCCTCGTGGTAATCCTCAGGCATCAGGATCATGTCGGCGCCGGCCTTGATCGCCATGACGGCAGCTTCGGCGGAAGCGTAATTGTTAGTGATGGCGCCCATGTTCATGGCGTCCGTGACGACGACTTCGCTAAATCCCAGTTCACCCCTCAAAACGTTCGTAAGAAAATATCCCGATAAAGTCGCCGGAAGGTCGTTTGGCTCTATTCCGAGGGCTATGATATGGCCTGCCATGATGAACTTCGCGCCCTCTCCGATGAGTCGGTCAAAGGGTTTGTATTCGACGGAGGAAAGCTGGCCGAGCGTACGCTCGATGGAGGCGGGCCTGATGTGTGGATCGGTTTCGACGCCGCCGTGCCCGGGAAAATGTTTCGGCGTTGCCATGACGCCAGCGCTGTGGAGGCCTGCCTGAAAGGCGGAGGCCATGTCGCTGACAAGTAAGGGGTCGCTGCCAAAAGAGCGGTTTCCGATGACGGCGCTTTTGGAATTGACAAGAACGTCGGCTACAGGGGCAAAATTGACGCTGACGCCTATGTCAGCAAGCGCCTTTCCTATTTCCTCGCCCGCCGAGTACGCGTTTTGAACGTCGCCTGTCGCTCCGATTTTCTGCGCTGCCTGCTGCGGCGTATAGCCGGGAAGCTTTGCGGAGGCGAGCCTTGAAACGGCGCCGCCCTCCTCGTCGATACATATGATCGGGGGAACCTTTGAAGACCTTATGAGTTCGTCCGTCAGAGCTCTCGTGCCTTCCACGGTGGAAATATCTTCGCTGAAAAGTATATAGCCGCCCGCTCCCGTAACTTCAGCGCTGAGGCTGAGGATAAAAAGCTGCGCGACTTGTTCATCGAGGCTCATACCGTCAATAAGTTCACCGATGAAGAGCTCCTCTTTTTCCTCCTGCGTAGGCTCAGGAGGCTCCGTGGGCTCCTCTTGCTGCCGGACGTCAGGTGATTGACCGCCGCATGCGGAAGAAAACAACAATATCATCGTGACAAGCAATAATGAAAATTTCCGCATAGATATTCCGCCTTCTCATCATAGGAGGCTGTCTCATGTATCGAGACAGCCTCCTGTTTTTCTATTCAATAGTTGCTAAACTTAGAATTGTAGGAACTGACT
>Ga0123353_10008408_pt1 | contig 14088 bp, 7 predicted proteins | sample TergutLab28metaG_3_FD_92763 | JGI IMG/M metagenome (GOLD analysis project Ga0123353, IMG submission 92763) | Labiotermes labralis P3 segment gut microbial communities from Petit-Saut dam, French Guiana - Lab288 P3 | ecosystem: Host-associated > Arthropoda: Insects > Digestive system > Gut ... | reverse complement strand
GCTATCTTATCAACAGAATGCTGTCACTTCCACTAACAGAAGAAAGACGACAGACAGAATGGGAAACAATACAAACCACAGCGCAGGACAATAACTTCCCGAATACACACATAGCAAGACTAAAAACAAAAATACAGCACAAAACTCACATAAGAACAACAAAAGATGAAAACAAAAAATGGGCAACATTTACATACCACAGCCCAAAAGTCAGAAAGCTTACCAATCTCTTTAAACACACAGACATAAACATCACTTTCAAAAGCACAAACACAATACAGCAAAACATCAAACCCAAGAACCCAAACAAAATACCAGACAACAATAGAAGTGGGGTATATAAACTTACCTGCAAGACACGCAACATGTCGTATATAGGGCAGACATTAGAGACCTGACACACAGGTACCGCGAACACATACGCTACATCAGAAATAACAACCCCCAATCAGCATATGCCCAACACATTCTAAGGAACAAACATGAATATGGGACCATTACAGACACTGTGACTTTGCTTAAACTAATACACAAGACCTCATTGTTGATACCCTACGAACAACTCTTCATACAGACATATCAATATAATGGTACTCTCATAACAGAACAAAACAGAGGTGAACAAAATCCCCTATTCCAGCAAGCCATTCATACCGGTCTTACGACACAACTCTTCCATAACAAATGAGTACCTACCATATGATACACATGAATCAGTTCCAACTCAACAACGAGAGCGGATGGTAGTAGATCCGGGTATGTAAAGACTATTCTTTTGATCTGAATAGTGTTATTCCCGAAGTATTTTTTATAATAACTATATCAGTTATACACACGATAGTAGTAACTGATTTTGTTTATTGCATTTTCCGATAGAACTTCAACATAACCTAAATTATGTGCATATATATATATATTTTGTTGTATATTTTATATTTTGTTGTACATAATTTAAAAATTCTGCTTTTAACCATCCACCATTAATTTATATATCATATTCGTCAAGGCTAGTAACATTCAATATGACCAATCTAGGATTTTAAATTATATATTAGTATTAATAGCAGCGTATTTTATTCATTGCAGTTAATCAATACCAGAAGCTGTAATTACACTTGTACGACCTCGTGATGATGGGTGTCAACACCTGATACATGTAGAGCTGCCTACAGAAAAGTAATAAACTGAATAAGTCGCATCTTGTTGGAAAACGATTATTAAATACAAACATTGTTCTTTGCTTTTAAAGTGTGGGTGTGAATATGAGTCAAAGTGAACTCCCCCCCCCCATTTCAAAAAAGTACTGGTACTATCACAAAAATGAGTATAATTTCATAGTTATCTTTGCAACAAAAAAAATTCTGAAGCTTACACAAATAACACATAAGGGCAAGAACCAAAGATGTAATATGTAAGTGAAAACAACACAAACTCTTCCTCAAAGTACAAGGGAATTTTTTTGCCCTGGCACACCACTTAAAGATGTTACGGAAAACATTCGTGGCTGTATGAGATGAAGCACAAAGCCAGAATGATGAAATGGGCAGGGCATATAGCATGCGTGATGTAATAAGGAAACACATACGTGTCTGTTGCATGTCCGGCACATCTCATAGTCCATGATTCAATCAACCTAACAATATTTGGTAAAAATTAAAAATTCAGAAGCTCCTCATTATGTAATTTTGTCAGGTCAACCTATTATAGAATTGAAATATGAAGAAAACTGTTGAACCATTTGTCTCCACAACTTTTATTAACCTTAGAGAGTAACTGTTAATTTGCAAATTAACCTCAGGTTAACAAGAGGTGTGGAGGAACATAAACACAATGGGACATCTAACATTAAGTTTGTAACAGCAGGTCAAGCTCAAGGCATCTATCGATACAAAAATATATGAAGGGAAGTCCTACCCAGGGGACACCACATTATTACAGGCAGCTTCAGTGCCAGGCAGGGAGGTCTGTGAGTCCCAGTGAAGTTGACTGCAATGCAGCTAGAGCCATCCAAGCCAGGCAGGTCCCAACCAAGGAGTAAGAAGAAGTATGTCCCACACTGACAAGGCAGGAGGGGCTCTTTCTATCAACTACACCAACCCTGGGTTTGGTGGCTGGGGGGTTAATCACCCACATACATAAAACAACAACACAGATTCAGAAACCAAAGAAAGACAGCCAGACAACGCATAATGTTAAATGACCCCAGGCAGAAAAAGAGCAATATGACTTATTTAGCCACATGGAATGATCAGAGCTTGTTTAGAGTAAGTGCTGTTAAAGGACAAGTAAATGAAATCAGGAAATAAAGAATTATGATAGCTGCCATTAAAGATGTCAGAAGACTAGAATTAAGATGGCTAGACTGTACTGAGAATGATCTGAAATCGAGAGGCATCGGGACATGGAGAAGAGAGCAGTAGACAGATATGCATGGGTTATCATTGTGAAGAGGCACTGGTTAAATCAAGGACCACAGGCTGATGATTGATGTTGATGATGATGGAGGAGGAGGGGGAGGAGGAGGTGAAGGACAAGGATGAGGAGGTGGAAGGAGGAGGAGGAGAGAAGGAGAAGGAGGAGGAAGAGGAGGAGGAGGAGACAAAGAAGAATGTTCTGAATTGTAATGCCAACTTTTATTTTTATTGGCATGAGGTCAAGAAAGGTCTCACCCCAAAATAACCAAAATCCATTTGCCAGATACATCACCTGCAGCAAAATTCACAAAAAAGAAAGCCCAGCTACAATACATAATGGATAATGCTTAGCAAGGACTAACAGTTACTAATTAAGGTCAATAAAATTTGTGGAGACAGAAACAATCAGTTTTCTTCTTGAAATATAAACACACTGCAATGCTTAACATCAGTTAAAACTAAAATATGATTATATAATTACCATATCTTCAACAGTGAAGAAGCCACTAGAGGTGCGACCACCTTCTATATATGCAATATCTGTGTCAAAGAGACCCAGGAATTCATCTGACTCATCACATTGTTCTTCACGGATTGTCCGGCACTGTGCACCCAGATAGTTGCGCAAGTTGACAGCATGGATGGCAGCACATGCCCTTTTGTCCAACTGCAACAAATAAGTGTATAACACAGTGTTAAGAAGGCATTAAATACAAGCAGCAGGACCACCCCCATTAAAAACAAAAATTTAAATTAAGGTAATTATCATTAATCCTTCAATGCACAATGATTACTACATGCACCACTGATGTAACTTGAAACTAATGACTTTCAAGTTTCAGGTTAAGAATACAGTAAAAGTCCACTTATCCGGAAGCTTGGTAGCTGGATAGCCAATTATCTGGATCAGCTTGGCCTTTCTGGTAAATTTTTCGAGAATTATACAAAACTAACTTGCCTTGAAATTACCAGTTATCAGATTAAGTAGTGCAGCGTTATGGCTTCTAGAACTTCAAATCAGACATGTTTGAAAGGTTTAGATGCAGGTACATACTGTAAACAGCAACAGCCAAAATTCAAACTGCCAATGTAGCCTATTTGCAAAGAAAAATCCAGTTATCTGATTTTCTGCATATCCAGATGGTTCGCCGTCCCAATTAATCCAGAGAAGCGGAGTTCTGCTGTATTTGTATTGTGAAGCACAGTCAGCTTGCAGTGTAGCTGGTATGTAAAGGACAGAAACACATAGGCTACAGTACATAGTTTGGTGCATACATGTCTTGAAGAAACATCTATTTGGAAGACCAGTCTCATGCATGTAGAATTTGAGGATCTGATGGGAGGACAGGAACACACCCTATGTCAGATTTAGGCTTTGGGATCAGTAGTGGTTCTGATTATTTAAGATGGAAAAACACTTTCAAATTAGACTGGATGTCATCACTTACTGTTGCTTTATCACCAATCCAAAAGTAGATCTGCCAAGCAAGGGATCCAGTATCATCAACATATGTCTTAAGAATTATGTAGCAATCACCCTCATAAAATTTTCCATGTGCTGCCTCCTCAATTTGGTTTGGTAAGAAATTTTCAATCTCCCAGATGGTAAGTCCTGGGATCTGACCTGCATCCTCATCAAAGAACTCCGAATAGTCAAGAGGAGGTTTCTCAAGGGTTTCATCCCATCTCTTTGGCCTGCAATGGCAAAAAAATTGACTTTACATGACAAACACAGCACATGAATTAAGGCCAGTGGACCTTCCCAATTTCCTACACTCTGCTGTATATGTTCCAATGACACAACTTTTTTCCTGTACAGATCCAGGCTTAATTTACTTCTTTTTTTACACTCATGAGACAAGAGTGTTAAGAATTTTTGCCCATACTCTAATATATCTTTAGTAGTTCAAGTAACAAAACAGAGGGCTGTAGAGGGTTAAAGAAACACAGTGACTATGCAAACTGGACCAAACTGACTCAGGATATGGTTGACTGGCACGGACATGCAAGCATGGTAATGAACATTCAGGTTCCATAAGAGATCCCCATCTTTTATGGGACCAGCTCAAAGACCAACTGCTTTTCAAGGAGGACTGTGCTCCATTGATTTGGTTGGTTACAGTCTACTCAGCGGGATACACAGTAGACATGGTGCCAACATGTGTGACAGCTCTGGTCTTGCTGCTAGCAGGCAGTGTTGTACCCATCTCACGCAGGTCAGAGTATAATGTTGGGTTGCTATGTAGCTATGGCTATGCCACTAGCAGGCAGTGTTGTACCTATCTCATGCAGCTCAGAGCTATAGTGTTGGGTTGCTATGAAGCTATGGCTATGCCACTAGGAGGCAGTGTTGTACCCATCTCATGCAGCTCAGAGCTGTGGTCACACCAAACAGTCTGTATAAAGCATACAATATTTTTTTAACAATGTTGGTTGGTTTGTTACCTTTCAGTGAACAGTACATGTTCTTTAATCACATCTTACAGTAGGATGCCTTGAAGATGTATAGAAAAATTGAAGTAATGTTCAATGTACAAACCTATTCACATCAATGAAGATTTACATTGTAGTCTTCTGGGTTATGACACTGTGTACTGCAGCAGACAAAACAGTTTATCTGAATTAAATTCAGACAAAAATAATATTCATCATCAACAAAAAAATTAGCACCTGTTCAGGAAGGTAAAATTACTTACTTTAAAGATTCAGCTTTCACTTCTTCTGCTGTCTTTTGCTTGTTTTTATCTTTTGCAATGTCTTTCATTCCCTGCAACATGCAAAGTGTATTGCAAAATCTGAGAACACACCGACAACGAAAAACACACACTAGGCAGTATACAAGACAAAAAGTGTAACCTGATCTGACACAAACTTTCGGTAAATGTCGGATCTCAGAAGCCTTCCACCACCACCAAATTTACTGCCAATGTATAATCACATTCTGACTGCTACATCTTTGTTCTTCACATTTCTAGAGATCTGTCCCAATAGATCAAGCACAAATACAACAAATGGCACAATTCTTATAACCTATCCTATCAAAATGAATTTCTTTTTTAACGTGTAGCTGATAGAAGCGAATTTGGTCACAAAAGGGATGAGAAAGGGTTACACTGTTAGATAATCTGACTGAAAATCAGCCCTGACAATAAGCACTTAACTCTCTCATACAATCTGAATACCAGTATGAAATCGGTAGGATGCATTAGAAGGAAGAGTTAAAGTAAGAAGCATAAGGGAATGAATTGCATTCAACTGGCTCAATATAGCTATACTGACATGCCCTACAAGTAACAGTGACAAACACTGTGGTTCCTTATTGCTGCAATCAGTGTTCAGTCCTTACTGCAGTCTAAAGTGCATGATACATTACACCCACCTTCATACCTTTAACCTGCAGATGGGGAAAGGTGAGGAACTGGGTGTGTGGTCTAGCTCTGATATTGGCAAGTACAAGTCTCTTGCCAGTTCAGTGTGTCAACATAACACCTACCACTATGTTGGATGATTGTAAATTTATTGTAGAATGTATCCACACTCACAAATACACGTAAAAGACACCATGAGATAAAACTTAGATCCATTGGCCAACACTTCTACTGCGAACCACGCCATGTGCCTCCTGTCTAAATTCTCTCAGATTACTTCCTAATATGATTACTGTAAATAATGTCTGACACTGTCCGTCAAAGTGGCTACTTCAATTTTCAAATTCTGCGACTGGGCAGGCGACAAAGGAGAGCCTTCTTTTGTTGGTTCACCACTTCTTAGGGGACATTATGAAAACTTCACTGTTTATTCTAAATTTAGTTTTCTCTGGGAACAAAATGCCCACAAAGTTAGCTCGAAAGATCACATTTGGCTTCACTCAAAGATTTTCCTGTATATGGATATACGGAAAATAAAGTGAATGAATGAATAAATGATATCAACCTACATGCTGCCTATATGTAGTTGTACTTTATTTTGTAATTGTATTTTATTTTGTAATTGAACCTCTTACTTTGTAATTATATTTCTTTTTGCAATGTTATTTCTTGCTTTGTAATTGTAATTTTATACTTATATATCTTATTTTGTAATTGTATTTCTTATTTTCTAATTTTATTTCCTATTCCGTAACTGTAACTATGTAATACTTGACAAGTTCAATATCCAGCCTTGTATGGATCTGACGAATGCACAATAAATACAATACAATACAATACAATTAGATCATAAATTTGTCAACGCAAAATTCTGACCCTGATAAAAACTTCAAATGTCCTCGTTTCTTGCACAAAAGTCAGAAACATCATAACTGGAGAGAAAATAAGTGAAATCTGAGGGGGTCAAAGGGTTCTTTCCCATGTAAGGTGCAGACACCCCTGCACACATGAGGATCCGTACTCCCAGCAGGGTCAAACAAAAATAAAATAAAATATCTGACTGAAATTCAAAACCATTAAATGTTGGGCTACAACACCAACAACAAAGATAAGGCTGATATCTTAGGAATATGTATAAACTCACTTTCAGGATTTTTGCTTGATCTTGGTCTGCTTCTTCCTGGTCACGCCGACCTCGGCGCAGGCGCATCTTACGAGCTATTGGATCCTTGCTCAGATCTGAAATACAATGTAATTTCAATGTAATTGATGAATCCAAAAAATGTATCATAATAGCGTGCACAAAATACATGTCAGCATTCATTAGAACAAATGCTTGGAACAAGTGCGGACACAGAACACAGGTACAAGAAATGTGAGTGCGGTCAGTTAAAAAGAAACTTCATTTGTAAGCCTTCACCCACTTTGCCCACACTGTTAATTCACATGTTTTGTCTCCATAACATAGCACCTAATGTATAAGAACCAAATCTGTATACAGACACAACCCTACACAACGACAAGTTACACAGCTTCAAACTTACTCAACGTCCCAAAAAATAATACTAAGAAACATTCCTTTAATAAAGTTTCTGAACTTTGTGTACTTTAGTGTCTCTACATTAGAGAATGTTTTATATTTATGTGATGAAACAACAAATACACATTTACAAATGTGTTCAATTACATAGTATTATTCTTCACCAACATGTAGCGGTCACTCACGTGACCATCAGCAGGGTGTGCCAAATGCTTAACACAAATGAAAATGCACTAAGGCAGAGGTGGTGGAAGAATAATGCTGGGTGACAGCACTCACACAGTCACTGAATGACACAGTGGAGGATCAGATTGTGACACAAGGACAAGAGATCTAGATTTTCATACAGGATGTCCACTTTCTACATTCATGATTACTGATAACAGAAGAGTATACACACACATATCACTCATGAAACAGCACTGACACACAATTTTACAGGAAACACAAAAACACTTGACAGATCATTAATAATATGCCAACACCTAAGCATGTTATGTGTTTAGGAAACTATAAGGACAAGTGATATTTTGTGGGCACCAAACTGTCTTGTAATGCAGGATTCTTGGTTTGACGAATTGTTTGGGTTACGACAAATTACTGTTTCATGAGCTATATGCACGTGGCTTTATCCTGTTCATTTCTGTGCAATGGTATCACTGTTTCATATAAATACCCACTAAAGCATAATTACATTATCAGCACTGTGTCACTGTGACATGTTTCAGCCCTCAAAGTGCCATCTTCAGGGGGTACGACCAATACATTTCCACAGCAATATGAACCAAATATGTACCAGATTTAAATTCAGTTTTGTGAGCAGCATGTAACATATTATGTGGCAGCTACATTTTTGGATTTTTCCCAAGCAATATTGTGATTTTTTATGTGCTGTTGACTGTGCATCTCTATATAATCTTGTAAATGAAACCAACTTGGTGCATGATTTATTCTTAGTGTATTTTGTCAATTTTATTTATAACCTCTACATGTTTTGGACCTCTCCAGGTTCATCATCAGGGGGAACAACTGTATTTATATGACACATGGTATTTGTTATTCTGTATATAGAATATGTGTTATTCTGTATACAGAATAACAAATACCACGTGTCGCATAAATACAGTTGTTCCTCCTGATGATGAACCTGGAGAGGTCCAAAACATGTACAGGTTATAAATAAAATTGATGAAATACACTAAGAATAAATCATGCACCAAGTTGGTTTCATTCACAAGACAATATTGTGATGTTACTGTATCTGAGGACAGTTTTATGCAAAAATTTTGCTGAATTATTATACTATATATAGTATTAACTGATCAGATGAGCAGTTCTTGATATGTTATTTTCTCCTTGGAAATGTAACAGTCGTACTCCCTGCATATGCCCCTTTAAAGGCTGAAACATGTCAGAGTAACACAGTGCTAATAAGTGGTGTTAGTAATACAAGTGTATATTAGTTGGTTTTTATGTGAAATAATGCATGTAGCTATGTGTATACTGTGTACAGGATATGTCTGTTGGGGGGAGGGGGAAGGAGGGAGAGAGAGAGAGACAGACAGACAGACAGAGAAAGGACCACAATATACCCAATTTTGATTTCCGCAACATTCGACTTCCACTGCACCTTTGGGAACCTAACTACTGCATAAGTATGGGTATGCCTGTATACTGTTTAGCTGAATATAAAGGTCCGAAGGTTAATTAGCACCATTATATACTAACTATTAGATGGTGCTGGCACAGGAACATTAGCTCCGGCCAGGCGCAGCTGATGCTGAAGTGAGAAGTCAATATTGTAGAATTCAATTCCTGATCCCCGCTGAACTTCTGTTGGCTTTGGTGGCATCACAAGTTCAGGATTATCTCGGAGATCTAGCACATCTAGATCAGTGAGGAGATGGATCGCGTCCGGTAGAGTTATCAAACGATTTGCTGTCAAGATTAACTTCTTCAATGACCCACACCTAGCAAAAATTTAAAAATAAGCAAAACAATGTTAAAAATCAGATGTAACATAAACATGGCTAATGGCTGAAAAGCATAATGTTATGTTAAAAATGCTGGGAGGGGGTTGGAGAACTATGATAAAAATGTATCAACTAGAAACTGCACAAAGTGGTTTGTAGAGTCACAACTAACTAAGAATTTACACAATTACATAAAAGTTCTAATGGGCCATTTGGCTAGAATGTATCAAACAATGGAGACCAAGACAATTTTTGTTAAGCAGGCCAGAAAGAAAAAGAAATGTTGGAAGGCCAGACTAAAATGGCTAGTAGCAGCAGAGCCGTAAGTGAAGGGACAGAGGCAAAACACAAATAATGGACAGAAATGTGCATCTGTTATAAACCAGAACAAAATTTTGGGCTGCAAAGGCAAGATCACTGTGACCAAGTAACTGACTGATAGCTATAGAAATCCTTACTTAGGCACAGATGCAGAGGCACCTTGAAATGCCATCCCCTACCTCTTCACATGCAGACATGCGTGCATGCATGCGCATGCACATGCAATGCACACACACACAATCTCTGCTGCATTAAAAGTGCCAGGTCTACTAAAACAACATGCAAATTCATATCTTGGAAAGAGTTGAAATAATTTTTCCTGTGTTTTATTTTATAACTGTCAGCAGATCTGGCCATATAGCATCAGATACTAGAAAGACAAACTGGAAAGCACTTGGAATTATTCATGGCCTACCTGAGGGACATTTCTTGCACTTTCCTGGACTCTGGAAAACTATGAAACCTAAAGTCAGGTCAGCAGACGACCCAACCCCAGTTTCCAACCATACATATTAAGATCGAAATACACTAAAATAACATGTGGTCTATAATCAGTCACAAAAACCAGCTAAATACCTGCACAATCCCTCTGGGATCATTTCTAATTGGTTGTTTGCTGCAGAGAACACTTCCAGGTTATTTAACTTGCCAATGCCTGAAGGAATACCCTCAAAGTCCAACTTATTGTCATTGGCATACAGCCGACACAACGTTGTGATCTTGCACAAGGATGCTGGCAATGATGTCAGTTTATTTCGGCAAAGATTGAGAGTTTTCAGATGCTGCCACAGTTCTGCAAACAAGAAAAATGGAGACTCTTTTAAAACTTCTTCAGTGAAGGATGGAATGCATCATCTGACACTACAATGATCATATAACACTGTCATCCATACCACGACTTTATTAGTGCCATATTCAGTTACAAGCTCTATCCTAATTAAGATATTAACCATCAGTAACATACATGTGCCAACAAGGGGGAATGGGAGCACCAATCATCCTTAGTATGTCTCAAAAACATATATTTGTGATTTTTTAACACCAATGGGAATGTCTCGTTTCAAAATAAGATAAAATCACTGTGTGTTGCCTGACATTTCCCTAGTCATCCAACTGTTCTGATGATACCCTCCATGTTTCCCTCTCTCCTTACAAAAGAGAATTAGGTCTGATGTCAGGATAGTCTCTCACTCTTACATGTCCCTCCACCATGTGGCTACAGTACCGCTACCAAAGTACCTTTCCCTCATATTACCCCTGCGCTACTTCCAAGTACTCTGTGCTCCTCATCGTTATGCTCCTATGTTGGTCCAAAATTCTAGCACAGATCGTAAACCTTTATTGCCAAGTTAAAAATTATCAACCAAACCCACAGCAGCATAACACTTAAAAATCTCCTCATTTCCTGCAGCCACATGGTGGAGGGACATGTAAGAGTGAGAGACTATCCTGACATCTGACCTAATTCTCTTTAATGCAAGATACTGGCTAGTCACAAGCACTCTGGCTGTATTACTCTCTAGTATATTTTAACACACTCTGCATAACTGAGACTACTATATAGCATCAAATGACTAATAAAATGGAATCCGACAGAAACCACCCACGGTCTAATAAAAGTACTACCCAAATATCTGCCTGCAGGAATAAAGGAAAACCATCAAAACCTCAATCATGATATCCAATGATTCAATCAAAATTCATAACAGGCATCTCTTGAATACATGTCAAGAATGTTGCCTTCATCAGGCACTTCATTGTTAAGCTAGTACCAGTGATTCACTTTTGAATACTGACAGCACTATGCTTCATCTGTGGCACAGGCACTGTTTGTTATAAACCCAATCAAATGGAAATCCTCATGTCCCAATTACTCCAGGAAAAAGCATAATTTTTTTTGTCACTGAAAATTTCACTGTTATATTCGCACATGTATTCCGTCACTTCCAAACTGCAGTATTACCATTGATATGTTATCATATCACTGTAATGCAAGTGTTCATCATCCACTGGACTAGGTGAACAAGTGCATAACAACTCTGGCACACTTGCTTACTTTAGTGTAATAACCTCAAAAACTGCAAGACTTATGGCAAAAGTGGATTAAGCAAAAAATGTGTGATTTATTATGGTCTACACCTTTTGTCCATAACATTTTGCCCTCAGGTAACTATTTACTGGCAGCCAAGACAGTTCAGAGAGAGTTTGATTCCCAGTAGGGAGAAAGGCCTTTTCTTTCCTCCTAAGTGTGCAGTCAAGCTCTGTGGCTGACCCAGCCACCTGTCAAATTGGTACTAAGGTTCCTTTCCCAGGGTACAGCAGCCAAAGCTTGACACTGATTACTCAGTTCATCAAATACTTAAGCTAAGAGTGCATGGAGATACATCTCCCCTCCACCATGCATCCTAATTGTGTGGTGCTTAATTATGCACAAAAATCACTTTACCTTTTCTACCTTCATTAAAAATTTGAGTTACTCCTGAAGTGCACAAAAACCATGTGGATCTCAAGACAAGAGTCAATCACTGTTTGATTTTACTGCATACATGCGTTGAGAAGTTACAGTAAAAGTCCCACTAGTTACATGAGGACAGACACACACAGAAAAAATAATAGGCATAATTTCTGCAACATTTTGTTGCAAATGCACAAGATTTTTTATTATTTCTATAATATGCACACATGTAAACATGTTTAATGAATCCCTGTATGAATGGTACTTACCTATTGCCTGCGACAATTCTGTTATTTCATTGTCACTTAAGTTCAGTCTACGTAAATTCCGTAGAGAATATAAAGCATCAGGAACTTTAGGTAACGCATTCTGCGCCAAGTCCAGTTCTGTCAGGTTTGTAAGACTGTCCATGCTTCCTGGAATGTTGTTTAAAGTGCGCTGTGTATCACGCATGTGGAGCGTTTCCAAACTCATCAATGACGGCAGTTGTCTACAACAACAAGGCAAGCCAGAAAATTGATTCTAATGAAGCTGTACTCTGAAGCAAACTATACCTTACATGACATTAAGAAAAGACTACTGCACTTTTGACAAACAAATGCAATAAATGGTAATAATAATACATAACAGACTAGCAGTTAAATACATGAACAATTAGACTGTTGCTGTTGATCTTGATTTGGGACTTAGCACCATGCAGAACTAAGCTATGTTCCTGACATTTCAGGGAACTCAATTAGAGAAAATGGTGTCAGATATAGGTTGGTGTAGTCCTGAAGGATTATATGTATACTTCTACAAGTGTATTTCTCTACACATCATGTGCAGTGAAAATATACAGATAATAAGAAGAAAAACTTATAAATAAAAACTGCAATTCACAACCTAGGCTAGGGTGTAGCTACTTTTCTCACATTTTTACAAAAAAGAATTAGTAATGCACCGTAGGTCTCCATAAATAAACATCTAGTAAGTTTTCAAAATTGCTTCGGCATTCTATCTCAGCTTTTCCAGGGGAAGGGTTAAATCAAGGACATTCTTTCATTCAATTTCCTCCGCAGGCAATGTAAGACCATGTGGCTGGGCAACATGCTGCATGCATGCTATGTGATTGGGTTGGCCAACTGTGCTGTAAATTGCTTTAAATAAGCAGAACATATTTCTCCCATTGTAATTCATTGCCACTTTACACAGGCATTAGGCTATGGCATAATGAGAGTGTAGCATAGCAGAAAATGGTGCAGAGAGCTTCAAAATTGTCAAATGGACATGTATTATGATATCACTCACTGGCCAGTAACATTAACAATGGATGTGAATGCGGCACAAGTGGAGGAAACAATTTTGGAAAGCCCGTGAGTCACGATTCAAGGTTACCAATTCCACAAAAATGAGGAAGCAGAAATAGCTGTTAATAAATGGTCATGAATGCAGGAGGTAGATTTTAACATGACATAATTTTTAACTCATGCCAAAATGAGTAAAATTAATCACTGTTTCAGGGATTACGCTGAAAAATAATGGTACTTAGGTGGAATAAATGTGCCACATTTCAAATGGCAATGACTTGTCATTTAATTTTTATGACCCTGGGTGCCCTTCTTATGGAACATCCATTACAAATTCACTTTGCCTCATTTCACTTCACTTGGTCGAACTTCTTGTACCAGTAGATGCAGAGGGAATAAATTCATCACTTGTTGTCTATACTACAGAGTACACTTACTTACCTACTTAGTTACTTACTTACTCCATGCAGCAGACTCCTTCTTGAGAACCTAACCAGTTCTTAGACAGTCAAGAAAATCCCGGCATATTATGGAACTTGAAGGTTCATTATTGCATTCACACATGCCTGCCACCTGTCCCTAACCTGAGCCAGCTCAGCCCAGTCCATGTCCTCACATCCCACTTCCTGAAGATCATTCTTAACATTATCCTCCCATCTACACCTGGGTCTTCCAAGTGGTCTCTTTCTCCCAGGTTTCCCACCAAAACCCTGTATACAACTCAGCTC
>Ga0123353_10008406_pt1 | contig 14089 bp, 11 predicted proteins | sample TergutLab28metaG_3_FD_92763 | JGI IMG/M metagenome (GOLD analysis project Ga0123353, IMG submission 92763) | Labiotermes labralis P3 segment gut microbial communities from Petit-Saut dam, French Guiana - Lab288 P3 | ecosystem: Host-associated > Arthropoda: Insects > Digestive system > Gut ... | reverse complement strand
TTTCTGGGCAAGCGGATTTACGGCGACGTCGTGTACGGCATGGCGGGTTATTATATCAATAAGTTTGACCAATACTACGACGATGTGAAATCCGAATCTTGGATGACTTACTGGGACAGGTTCGGCTCGAAAGCGAAGGCGTTTGACGAGATAATAGGCTGTCCGCCGCGGATAAAGCGTACGCCGTTCGCGTTCGGAGGAGCGATGATAATCCATCGCGATATGTTCCAGAGCGTACCTTTCGACCCGCACATAACCAGAGGCGAGGATATAGACTATGTAATAAACAGCAGGATGTACGGATTCTCGTTTTTCCTGGACAACACCCTGTCGATAAAACACCTGCCCGTACCGAAAAAACACCCGCAATGGAAGCGTATCCGAGAGGACATCTACCGGTTTGTCTACGAGAAAGCAAAGATTTCGTCGCAATACAAGACCGGGAACATGGTCATGGTGACGCCGGAGGACTTTGACCCGTATCCGGGCGAATTTCTGCGCGACGACCTTGACGAGAAAATATTCCGCTCGAACATGATGCTGGCTGCCGATTATATGCTAAAAGGCGACTCCGAAGGGTGCGCGGAGTCGCTGAATAACATTTCGATAAGCCGTAAAGACGCAAAACCGAATTTTGACGCGTTTTCCCGCTATCGGCTCAACCAGAAGCTCTGGGAGCAGATAAGCTCGATAGTCTCGCAGAAGCGTTATGAGCTCCGAAAGATCATGGAGGAGCATAACCTGTCGAACAAACCGATACTTAGAAACAAGCAGAGCCAGCGCCAGTTGAGCTCGGCCGAAATAGCGTCGATGCTGAAAAAGGCGATGGATTTCAAGCTAAGCGATGAAAAGTGGGCGCTGCTGTCAGAAATGTTTCACGTGAAAACCTATTACGAAGACGAGGTCCTGTTTCGCAGCGGCGATTTCAACAACACGATGTACATACTGCTAAAAGGCGAGCTGCTCCTGTTTTCAGGCGCCCGCGAAACCGGCGGGGAGATAGATATAGCCCGTCTTATAAAAGGCGACGTTCTGGGCGAAAGCTGCATGACCAATCAGCCGTTTACCCTTAACTGCCGGGCGATACAGTTCACCGAACTGATAGGGATCGACAAGGAAGATATCAAAAAGCTAGTCGATTCCGACCCGGTGCTGGGCGTAGAGTTCTTCAAGCAGATCCTTACGAAAGTGGTTGGAAAAATGCGCAACAACAACCTCAACAGCCTGAGCATGGCGGGAGGGGCTGTGTTGGACACTTTTATTGAGGGCGGCGAACCGGAAGTTGAGGAATGACAGGGAGCAATAACAGGGATCGATAACAGGGAGCAATAACACTGATAAGCTCCCCTCGGAGCAGGCGGAAAGCAAAGGCCTGCTCTGAGGGGAGCTTACTTATCTACGCTTTCTGTTTGCCAGACTCCAGCTTTGGCACATTTGATAGTACAGTGTTCAGACTCTTGATCAGGCTTTCGCGCTCGTGCTCGGAGAGGGAGTTGAGAACTTCATTATGTGCCTCGATAACAAGCGGGTGTAAGGTTTTCTCGAATGACTTGCCGCGATGTGTCAGCATAACCTGGGTTACGCGACGGTCGTCAGAGCTTGGGACTCGCCTTAACAAGCCCTTGCTATCCATTCGATCCAGAAGCCCTGTTATGCTTGAACTGTCCAGCGACAGTGCTTGGGCAATCTGTGTTGGCGTTTGAAAATCGGTTCTCCATAAACATCTCATTACGCCGTATTGCGCTGGGGTGATATCGAACTTGCTTATTTTCTCAGCAAAAAACTGCGACACGGTCTTCTGAGTTGTCGTGAGCAGAAAGTTAATACAATCACTGAGCTCCATAAAAACACCCCCCTCCATTCAGGGTTTTAGTGGCATTGGGTTATACTGCATTCAATATACTTGCAACAACCCTCTATACTGTGAACCGAACCGTCTACCCCGTATGAAAACTAACTGACTGTAGAGATTATAGTACATAGTGTATGATAAATCAAGCCCAATAGCCCCGATAAAATGCAGCGACACACTCTAGCGCTACAGGTCACGGGGTATTCGGAAAACACAGGTTGGTTACAGCCAATGCACGAGCACTGCTTAAGAAACTTGTATTGTTGGTCAAAACTTGTGTGCAGACTGTAACCATTGCGAGTTTTCCGAATACCCCGTGACCTGTAACACTCTAGCCAAACCATGGTTACGGGCATGTTATAAAAGCATTTGTATATTGTGGCTAGGTTTGCCGCACACATTCGAAATGCACTGTAATGGTAAATCTATATAACGTACTAAATAGAAACACTTTGTATACAAAATATCTGTATACAACTAATGCACATTATATCAGGGGCGAGAAGTGAAGTCAAGCGGAACCCGGGAAAATGATGTGTGAAAACAACATAATTATGTCAGAATGACCGAACGTTTTTGTGCAAAATCCTGCGATAGCAAGTCGAGAGCTTTCTTTCCTTGGTTTCTGAAGTAAAAATTTTGTTGACAAATAGTTGGTATGCGGACTATAATGTCACAAACGAATGATTACAGTCGAAGGGATCGATACAGCTATGGACTTTGAACTATCGAAATCCTATTTGCTTAAGCAAAAGCTCTACCGCAGTTTTGCAGAAAGCGAGGTAAGGCCACTTGCGCGGGATATGGACGAGGTAGAGGAGTACTCGATGGAATTGCTGAAAAAGCTGCAAAAGTGCGGCTTTTTGGGTATCCAGTTCCCAAAGGAGTACGGAGGAGCTGGTTCAGATAACCTTTCATACGCACTGTGCATAGAAGAGATGTCTAAGCAGGACGCGAGCACAGGCGTTACGATTTCAGTTCATGCGTCGCTATGCTGTGCGCCGATCCTGGCATTCGGTACGCAGGAGCAAAAGGAAGTGTTTTTGCGCCCGCTCATAGACGGGAGAAAAGTCGGGTGCTTTGGGTTAACAGAGCCGAATGCCGGGTCTGATGCAGGCGGACAACAGTCAAAGGCTGTGCTGGAGGACGGCTGGTATACGATCAATGGGTCGAAGGTTTTCACAACAAATTCTGGTTTTGCCGACACTTTTCTTATGTTTGCATTAACAGACAAGTCACTCGGTACGAGAGGGATATCTGCGTTTATCATACCGCGGGACACTCCCGGACTCGGCGTCAGCCCAAACATCCCCCGCATGGGCATCCGCGCTGCATCAAACTGCGTCGTGACTTACGATAGTGTGCGCATTCCTGAGTCGTACAGGCTCGGCCGCGAGGGCGAAGGCTTCAAGATTGCCATGCGTGCGTTGGATGGCGGGCGAATAGGCATAGCCGCGCAGTCTGTAGGGATCGCTCAGGGTGCGCTAAACGAAGCTATAAAATATGTAGGCGAGCGGAAGCAATTTGGAAAAAACATCGGGGCTTTTCAGAACACGCAGTTTAAGATAGCTGAAATGCAAACAAAGATCGATGCAGCGCGGCTATTAGTGTGGCGCGCCGCGGTCGCGAAGGACAAAGGCGGGCAATATGCGTCACACGCTGCGATGGCAAAGTTATACGCATCCGATGTGGCAAATGACGTAACGCGCGGCAGCCTGCAGTTGTTTGGGGGCTACGGGTTCTCAAGGGAGTACCCGGTTGAACGTATGATGCGCGACGCGAAGATCACAGAGATTTACGAGGGCACCTCAGAGGTCATGAAAATGGTCATATCGGGCGCGATGAAAATCAAATAGTAAACCGGAGGATTTGTTGCATGAAGATCGTTGTCTGTATTAAGCAGGTACCGGACACAAATGAAGTGAAGCTGGATCCTATCACTAATACGCTCATCCGGGATGGCGTGCCGAGTATAATCAATCCCGACGACAAGTCTGCGATAGAATCTGCGCTGGTGATACGCGAAAAGGTTGGCGGGACAGTGTCTGTTGTTTGTATGGGTCCGCCACAGGCAGAAGAAGCATTGCGGGAAGCGCTGTCTATGGGGTGTGACGAAGCGATTCTGGTGACCAGCCGTGAGTTTGGGGGATCGGACACTCTGGCGACGTCCACTATCGTTTCGGCTGTTTTAAAGAAAATCGGATTTGACATCGTTTTAACCGGAAGGCAAGCAATCGATGGCGACACAGCGCAGGTTGGGCCGCAGATTGCAGAGCATCTCGGAATTCCGCAGGTTAGCTATGTTGAAGAAGTTGAGCCTGATGGCAAAGGGTTGATCGTAAAAAGGCAGTTTGAGGATCGCAGCCACGTTATCAGAGTATCGACGCCATGCCTGCTTACGGCTTTGACCGAACTAGCCGAACCCAGGTACATGACCGTGGGAGGGATCGTGGACGCATACAACACTACAGTTCGGGTAATAGACTATAACGAGCTGGCTGACACGCTTGCCCCGGAGATCATTGGCCTGAAAGGATCGCCCACAAATGTTATTAAGTCCTACACTAAGCAGCCAAAGGGTACTGGCGAAATGTTAAAGGACTTGTCTGCGGACGAGGCTGTCGAGGCTATTGTCTCAAGGCTTGAAGAGAGAAATATAATTTAGCTGGCAGAAAGCGGGTTCGCAAATATGGGAAAAGATGTTTATGTTGTGGTCGAACAACGAGATGGAAACATAATGAAGGTTGGGATCGAGCTGCTTGGCGAAGCAAGCCGGCTTGCTGCGGTACTAGGGCAAAAAGTAGGGGCGATACTAATTGGCAGCAGCGTATATGAAAAAGCTGCAGTCCTTCATCAGTACGGCGCCGACCTTGTAGTCGTCGCCGACAACCCGATGCTGAAGGAATATGTGACCGAGCCTTATGCAAAAGCGCTAACAGCCGTGATACGAAAATATGAACCTGAGATCGTGCTTTTCGGCGCCACCTCTATTGGCCGCGATCTCGCGCCGCGCGTGTCGTGCAGAATAAAGACCGGGCTCACTGCCGATTGCACCGCATTGCATATAGACCCGGAGACTAGGCTGCTTCATATGACACGTCCGGCATTTGGCGGGAACATCATGGCTGAGATACTTTGCAAAACTCACCGTCCGCAAATGGCTACAGTTCGCCCGGGTGTTATGAAGCCGCTGAAACGTAACGCATCCAGGACTGGCGTTGTGGAAGTATTAGACATCAAATTCGAAAAAGCAGACATGAACATAGAGATAATCAAAATTAGTAAAGCGGAAAAAGCCATTGCCGACATTACTGATGCCAAGTGTCTAATAAGCGGCGGCCGCGGCATCGGCGGTCCGGAGTTCTTTGATAAACTGCGCGATCTGGCTGATGCTATAGGCCCGGGAAGTGAAGTATCATCCTCAAGAGCGGCGGTAGAAGCCGGATGGATCGACAAAGGCAGGCAGGTAGGGCAGACCGGGAAGACGGTACGTCCGCTGCTATACATGGCATGTGGAATATCCGGTACTATTCAGCATCTGGTAGGCATGGAGAGCTCTGATTTTATTATCGCGATCAACAAAGACGAGACCGCTCCGATATTTGGGGTGGCGGATTTAGGCATTGTTGGCGATGCGCAGACTGTCGTGCCGAAGCTGGCTCAAGCTATTCGGAAGAAAAAGGAACAAAAGTATGTTGATTGAGATTCACATTGGTTCCGCTTACACTCGCGCAACGCAAATAACAGTTGTTAAGCGGTGCTAACACTGCGCCTATAATGGCATCGTATGTATGTGGTGCGGAGGAAAGGGCGTGTTGCGCTATGTTGACGGTAAGTAATCTGACAAAGAACTTCGGTGGCTTGGAAGCGGTGTCCGGAGTCTCATTTGAAGTGCCGAAAAACAGCATAGTCGGCCTGATTGGACCAAATGGCTCCGGTAAAACGACGGTGTTCAACCTTATATCCGGAGTATTCCCGGTAACGTCCGGCACTGTTTATTTTGAGGGGATCAATATAACGACAATGAAGCCTCACAGGGTCGCCGACCTGGGGTTGGTTCGCACGTTCCAGGTGGTTAAGCCTTTCGACAACATTCCCGCGCTGGATAATGTCATGGTTGGGGCTTTCCAACGCACCCCAAACAGGCACAGAGCGGAGGAACGCGCGCTGCATATAATGGAAATGCTCGACATTGCAGTCCACAAAGATTCCCTGCCCAAGAATCTTCCTCTTGCTATCAAAAAGAGGTTGGAGATTGCCCGCATTCTTGCCACCGACCCAAAGATGATCATGTTGGATGAAGTTATGGGCGGGCTCAACCCGCAAGAAACTGAACAGCTTGTGGAGACTGTTAAGAAGATTCATTCATCCGGCGTCACGGTTTTGATAATCGAGCACAAAATGAAATGTATTATGGAGTTGTCCCATGATGTAGTTATTCTGAACAATGGGCGGAAAATTGCACACGGCGCACCAGAGGACGTGGTCACAGATCCCGAAGTCATCAAGGCATATCTGGGGGAGGATTATAATGTTAACAGTTACTGATCTGTCCACGGGTTACGGAGAGAGCGAGGTGTTGTTCGACGTAAGCATCGAGGTAAAAGAGAGGCACATCACCAGCCTTGTAGGGTCAAATGCTGCGGGAAAAACCACGCTGTTAAACACGACCTGCGGAGTCAATAAAGCGTGGAAAGGGAAAATAGAGTTTCTTGGCAAAGATATTACTAACATATCGCCGGCACAAAGGGTGGAAATGGGCATGATACAGTGCCCGGAGGGGCGAGGGCTCTTCCCGTCTATATCCGTATACGAAAACCTATTGCTCGGTGCATACCCGAAACGAGCCAAAGGAAAGAAAGAGAAAACACTTTCGCATGTGATGGAGATGTTTCCGATCCTTGGCCAAAGACGCAACCAGCCGTCGGGAACGCTCTCGGGCGGCGAACAACAGATGTGCGCGATAGCGCGGGCGTTGATGGCGGATCCATTGCTATTGATTATGGACGAACCTTCATTGGGGCTTGCTCCGATCATCGTGACGAAAATGTTTGAGATAGTAGATACTGTGCAGAAGGAAGGCGTAACGATATTTCTTGTGGAGCAAAATGTTCAGAAAGCATTGAGCATTGCTGATTCGGGATATGTGATGGAAAACGGCAGAATAACTATGACTGGCACGGGGAAGGAGTTGCTTGCAAACGACAATTTACGCAAAGCTTATCTGGGAATATAGCAGGGTAAGTAAAACAGTGGTTTACCACTATGAGGACTGGCGAGTCCAGGTGTTAAAAGGTACGAGGGCGGATAAAGTATACCATTTAAGGAGGATAATACTTTGAAGAAGATTTTGGCTTTGACCCTATGCAGCGTATTGGTTTTTTCCCTTGCTGCATGCGCAAGCGGCGACGATGCGTCGGGCGATGCAGATGGACCGATCCGTATTGGCGTAGTGAACCCGCTTAGCGGAGCGATCTCGATTGTTGGCCACGATGGCCATGTTGGACAGATGCTGGCAATTGACATGTTCAACGAGCGGTATGGCGGAGTAAACGGGCGCTTGATTGAAGCGGTTGAGTCAGATATCCCCGATGCGGGCTCTGCGACAACCGAAATGAACCGATTGATCCACAATGAGGGGTTAAGTCTGATAACAGGTTGTTACGGGAGTTCGATAGTTGAGGTTGCAGCCGCAATCGCAGATCGCAACAATGTGTTCTGGTGGGAGTATGTTTCGGTGCTGGATCGACTGACTGAACAAGGGTATACATCCGTGTTCCGCGTTCATATCAGCGGTTCCATATTCGGCGAAGAAGCTGCTCAAGCTGCCGTAGACTTCGGAAGGATGATGGGCATCGAACCCCGGGACTTAAAACTTGGAGTTATCAGCGAAAACGGTGACTTTGGACAGTCCCTCGCAGCAGGGATCGTGCGTTTCGCTGAGGCAAACAATGTAAGCATTGTACTTAATGACTTCTACGACGCCAGGGCTACAACCGATACGACCCCAATTGTAATGAGAATGATGGCTGCCGAACCGGACATAGTCATCGCAACGTCGTATATTAATGACGGGATCGATATTACAAGAAAGATGAAGTTACTGAACTGGTCGCCAAAGGTGTTCCTTGGCATCGGATCCGGTTACGGCACGTATGCGTACTGGGAAGCATTGGATCTCGACGCGCAGGGCCAGCTTAGTCTCGACCCGACGAACGCGCCGGTTCTCGAGTCTTTAGATCCGGACATGCGGGAGCTGGTTATTGAGTTTAGCGAACGATTCGAGCGTGAGAAAGGATATCCGCCAACGACCGTAGGATACCTTGCCTTCCAGGCAACGTGGATACTGCTACGTGATGTTATTGCCGTCGTAGGTGATGTAGACGATGTAGATGCGCTCGTTGCCGCGGCAAAAAACATCAACCTTCCCATCGGTACGCTGCCAACCGGTGCAGGCGTTAAGTTTAATGAGAAAGGGCAAAACGAGCGGTGTGTCATTGCCGTCATGCAATGGGATCAAGGCCGCCTTGTAACGGTGTATCCTGACTTTTTGGCTACGAGGGCGGTTGAGCACGTTCCTATGCCTCCATGGGATCAGAGGGATTTCGTTGCACCGTAGGCAAAGAGACGCTAGTCCCTGATAGACTCAGATTGGCTATCCCAATCTGCCGGGTGGTGGTCGGGGTAAGGTAATAGAAACCTGACCGCCATCCACAGTTTTCCGCAATATATAATAGGAACTCGCCGGGGCAGGTTCTTGTTGTTTGTTACTGATATATGTGAGGTAATCTTATGATACTGCAACTCATAGTATCCGGCATATTACTGGGGGGTATTTATGCCCTTCTTAGCGTGGGGTTGTCTCTGGTGCTCGGTGTATCCAAGTTTGTCCACTTCGCTCACGGCGATATGGTGATGGTGGGCATGTATATGGCGTTTAGCGTATACATGTTCCTGGGCCTTAACCCATATTTTTCCTGGCCGATAGTTTTGCTGGCGGCGACAGTGCTGGGCGTAATCGTTTTCTTTTTCGCCCGCTTCACGATCGGGAAACATGCAATGAACCAGATACTGTTCACTCTTGGCCTCTCAATGATACTGCAAAACACAGTCCTTTTGCTTTATAGAGCGGACTTCAGATCAGTACCAAGCCCGTTCACGACCAGCTTCCGTGTAGGAAATGTATTCATCGGGCAAGGGCTGCTTGTCACATTTATCATCGCTGTCGTTCTCACAGCAGTGTTTATGCTGTTCATCAAGTACAGTAAGATGGGTAGGGCAATGCGTGCGGTGGGTGACGACCGCAATGCGGCGCTGCTGGTGGGCATACCTGTCGGCAGGGTCGATCTTATTACGTTTTGCATCGGCGCTGTTTTGGCATGCCTGGCGGGAGCTCTGCTGATGACGATATATCCTACTACTCCGTCGATTGGCATGGGTTACAACCTGATTGCTTGGGTAACAGTCGTTTTGGGTGGTCTTGGCTACTTGCAAGGCACACTGGTAGCCGCATTTTTGATTGCAATAACCGAGACAGTGAGCGGGTTTTATCTCGGCGCGGATATGAGGCAAGTGGTGTACTTTATAATGTTCATCATTGTAGTTATTGCTCAGCCAAAAGGGCTGTTCTCAGGCGTAAGTATGAGGAAGGTGAAACGCACATGAAGATAGCTTTTCCTACACCTAGACAGCGCGATCTGCTCATTGGCGCGGCGATAGTTGCCTTGCTGTTCTTAGGACTGTTTCTCAATAACAGGTTTTATCTTGATATCCTCATAACCTCGATGTACTTTTCTGTCATTGCAGCCGCATGGAATATTATGTGCGGTTTTGCGGGGCAGCTCTCTTTGGGCCATGTCGCGTTTCTGGGTGTGGGGCAGTATACTTCGGTCCTGCTGTTCACCCGCCTGGGCGTGACCCCCTGGGTCGGAGTATTCGCGGGCGGATTGACGGCTATGTTACTTGCCTGTTTTGTAGGGATGCTGGCCCTCCGATTGAAGGGGCCCTTTTTTGCTCTTGCCACACTCGCGCTTTCGACGATATTGCAGCTTCTGACAATAAGATTTCAAAATTTCACTAACGGCTCCAGCGGTATAACGATCCCGTTTCAACCAAGATTCGCAAACATTATATTCGTTTCGCCAAAACCTTACTATATTATTTTCATTGTATTACTTATGTTTGTGTTGCTTATGACGATTTATATGCGTTACTCGCGCCTCGGTTCCAATTTGATCGCTATTCGCGAAAATGATCTAGCGGCGTCGACACTTGGAATCAACCTTTTCAAGAACAAGGTTATTGCGCTTATGATCAGCGCACTCTTTACAAGCATAGCTGGAAGCTTGTATGCGCAATACACTCTATTTATCGACCCTGTAAACTCATTTAGCCCCGTAGTATCGCAAAAAGCGGCGATTTTATCTATCATTGGCGGCGCGGGAACCATATTCGGCCCCATATTAGGAGGCTTGTTGCTGACTCCGATAGAAATCATGCTGCGCGCCTGGCTGGGAAGCACCTATCAAGGGGCATACCTGATAATCTACGGGATCATACTGATATTCGTTATACTGGTCATTCCGAACGGCGTCGTCGGCACAGTGAGCCAGTCTTTCCGGAGTAAAAAATCTCAGCGCATTGAGAGCCGGATAAGCGCGTCAGAAGACAAGTCAGAAGAAGATGACGCGGCGTATAACATAACAGATAGCGTCAACAGAAACGAATATTAGTCAAAGGGGGACCTTGTAATGCCGGCGCTGCTCACAAAAAGAGAAGAGGAAATACATGAGTATGCGAAAAGCTTTGCGGTCGAACATCTTGCGCCGCGCGCGGAGCTTTGGGAAGAAAACGCCGACCTGACCGGGGAGGCAAGGCGTTTGCTAATGGACAACGGCTTTTTCGGCGTCGGAAGCCCGGTCGAGCTGGGCGGAAAGGGATATAGTTATCTGGAAACCGCCCTAACATATGAGGGGCTTGCGTACGGCGACGGTGGAATCGCTTTTTTCGTGCAGCTTCATAACAATATCGCTTTCGAGATAGCGACTTTCTATGACACTAGCGAGAAGGTCAAGGCCTTGGCGCCTGCTATGATAAGGGGCGAAAAGCTCACATGCTTTGCGTTATCGGAAGTATCAGGCGGCTCTGACCCGCAAATGACGACGTCGTATGCAGAGGCGGTCGATGACGGTTATCATATTTACGGCAGCAAGGAGTTTGCATCAAACAGCCTGGATGCGGACTATTTCAACGTAATGGTTAGAGACGGTACTCCTAAGGGTATGTTAATGCTACTGGTGGAAAAAGAGACGCCAGGGTTTGTTGTGGGCGCAGACCGCAAGCGCATCGGCGGCAACGTTATGTCCTGCGGCACTTTATTGTTTGATAACGCGTTTGTGCCAAGGGAGAACTTGCTATCCGCAGATGGTTTCCGCGAAGCTTTACGTGCGATCGATGTAGCGAGGGTATTTGTGCCGGCGATTGCCGTAGGGGTCGCACAGAGAGCGCTCGATATTACATCGGACTATTTGGCGAAACGGGTGACATTTGGCGCGCCGATTTTGAAGAGCCAGGCTGTCCAATGGCAGCTCGCCGATCTGACTGCGCTTGTGCATGCAGCCCGTTGGACGGCGTACCATACTGCATCTCTCATGGATAGCGGAGCTCGGATAACGACGAAGGCAGCCATAAACAAGCTGTTTGGCCCCGATGTTGCTCTCCGCGTTACCAGTGAATGTGCACAATTGTTTGGCGCGATCGGATGCGATTGGAACAGTGAGATAACTCGATGCGTAAACATGGCGCGGCTGATGAAGGTACTCGATGGGACAAGTGAAGTGCAGAAAATGGTGATAGCCCGCAGCATAGAAAAAGAGACTTTCGCGCGTGTGGGGCGGGTGTAAACTAGCTCATATTTGCGATATGTTTAAATGATTCTGTTTGCTGATCTATAACCGTCGAACGGCATGGGGGCGTATTATATGGTAAGTATTATTTCGTGTGACGAGGCTGCGGCGTTAGTAAGAAGCGGAGATACCGTGATATTCAATGCTTTTGGCTCTATGGGTTTCCCGGAAGAGCTGGCTGCTGCGATAGGGGAGCGCTTCAGTGCTACCGGAGAGCCGCGCGGTATGCATATCATCCATAATGCGGGCCTCGGCGTTTGGCAGGAAGGCCGCATGATTGAGCCAATGTGCCAAAAAGGCATGATTGCCAGCGCTATGGGCAGCCATATTACGCCGATGCCGAGCATTTGCAGGCAAATATCAGAAAACGAGATCGAGGGGTATAATTTCCCGATGGGTGTGATGTCGCATCTGGTTCGTGCATCTGCGTCGCGTAAGCCGGGGGTGTTCTGCAAAGCCGGGCTTCACACGTTTATTGACCCGCGTTACGGTGGCGGCGCTATGAACGCACGATCAGGGAAAAAACTGGTGGAGCTTATGGAAATAGACGGCGAGGAGTATCTCTTCTTCAAGCGTATCAAACCCACCATGGCATTATTGCGCGCCACCACCGCAGACCCGAGCGGGAATATCACTTTTGAAAAGGAGGCGACGATTGGAGATGCGTATTCCTGTGCGCTTGCATCCAAGGCAAACGGAGGCAAGGTAATAGTGCAAGTCGAACGGGTATCCGGTACTCCTGCAAATGCCCGGGACGTGCAAATACCCGGCGTTTTGGTCGATCACATTGTTGTTGTGCCGGAACAATGGCAAACTATGATCTCCAAATACAATCCAACATATTCCGGAGAGTTTCGTATCCCGAATGAACAGTGCAGCGACATGGTAGACCAAGTCAAGGAACTCAACATACAAGCCGGCCGTAAACGTGAGCGAAACGCATTGCACGAGGTAATAGCCCGACGCGCGGCGATGGAACTGGTTGATGGTTCGATCGTGAATCTGGGGATCGGCATTCCTGAAATGATACCTAAAGCAGCTGAAGAAATGTGTATAGATGCGAAAATCACCCTTTCTGTGGAAGCCGGGGTGATAGGCGGAACACCGTCGACAGGGTTAGACTTCGGCGCCGGCATCAATGCAGATATGCTAACTGATATGTCGAAGATTTTTGACCTATACGACGGAGGCATGCTTGATATGACGTTTTTAGGCGCGATGCAAGTCGACGCAGCCGGTAATGTCAACGTTGGAATGGTTGGAAGCAAAGTTATTGGCGTTGGTGGTTTTACCAATCTTACCCAAGCTGCAAAAAAAGTCGTTTACTGTTTCCCATTCACAGCGGGAAGCCTTCAAGTCGACATTATTAAGGATGGCCTATACATAGTACAGGAAGGCAGGTACGCTAAGTTTCAAAATGAAGTCGACCAGATCAGCGCAAGTGCAGTTTACGCTCTGGAACAAAAGCAAAGGGTGTTATTCATCACAGAGCGATGCGTTTTTGACCTTGTGGCCGGAGGGATCCGACTCATAGAAATAGCCAAAGGCGTCGACCTCGAGAAAGACGTATTAGCTAACATGCCGTTTCGTCCTTTGATTGCTCCGGAGCTTAAGCAAATGGATGCTGCATTGTTCAACTAACGTGAGGCTCCGCCCCACAACCCATCGGGCTTATTTGAGTTTTCGCGCTATACGGCCGAAGTGAATCCGACCTACGCGAAAACTCAAGCCGCGCCCTCACGCCGCTGCGCGGCGCACCGCGCATACGCGCGGTGATAGTAACTTACGGACTTCAAATTCGTGTTTTTTATTAGCTACTCCAGTCCGTAAGTTACTATTAACAATAGTAATTCTAATAGTAATTCTAATAATAGTAAAGTGAGGTTTATTAGTGATGAGAAAAGCATTTATATGCCCCTCAAAGTATGTGCAAGGGGAAAACGAGTTATTGAATCTTGGGTATTTTGTGCAATCATACGGCAAGACCGCTTTGCTGATCGCGCATCCCGACGACGTAGCGCGAGTTAAGCCGCAGCTGGATGCCACAGCGCAGAGATTTGGCGTGACTTTTATCGAAAGCTCTTTTGGGGGTGAATGCTCTCGTCAGGAAGTAGCCCGACTAAAGGAAGTGGCAAAGAAAAGCAACTGTGCATGCACTGTTGCGCTGGGGGGCGGCAAGTCGATAGACACCGCAAAGTGCGTGGCGGAGGGCGAAGCGTTGATTATTGTGCCCACTATTGTTGCGACAGATGCTCCCACCAGCCACTCTGCTGTGCTTTACTTTGAGGATGGCGCATTTGACGATTATGCCTACTTCAAGAAAAACCCTGAC
>Ga0123353_10008403_pt1 | contig 14090 bp, 7 predicted proteins | sample TergutLab28metaG_3_FD_92763 | JGI IMG/M metagenome (GOLD analysis project Ga0123353, IMG submission 92763) | Labiotermes labralis P3 segment gut microbial communities from Petit-Saut dam, French Guiana - Lab288 P3 | ecosystem: Host-associated > Arthropoda: Insects > Digestive system > Gut ... | reverse complement strand
TTCACTCCGCTGTGCACACCGGCCGCTTTGAACCCCTGCGGGGACGTTACGCCGCCTTCTATTATTTCCATCATCATACTCCCATTCCCGGTACGTCGATACCCGATGTTTCCTTAAGACCCAACATAAGATTGGCACATTGGACAGCTTGTCCGGATGCACCTTTAACAAGATTGTCTATAGCTCCGAATGCGACCACTTTGCCGTTGAATATCTTGGCGTTCACCTGACAGTGATTTGATCCGACGACGGCACGTATCGAAGGTTCGTCAACAAAATGAACGAACGGTTCGTTGCCGTACTTCTTTTCATATATGCTTGCGATGTCGTCATCCGTCGCTTCTATAGTCAGCGTAAGATAACAAGTTGACAATATTCCTCGGACTATCGGAAGAAGATGCGGTGTGAACAATACTTCCGCATTACCTTTCGAAACGCTGTTCAATGCGCCTTCTATCTCCGGCGTATGGCGATGCGTTCCCACGCTGTACGGTATTATCGATTCACCGCAGAACGGGTGATGTGTACGTGCTGAAGGAACCATACCGGCACCGGATGTTCCGCTCTTCGCATCAACGATAACGTCATTCTTCACTATTCCTGAAGAGAACAGAGGCGCCATCGCCAATATTGTTGCGGTTGCGTAGCAACCGGGATTGGCGACCATCTCTGCTTTTTTGATATCATTGCGGAATAACTCCGGCATACCGTAGACTGCGTCCTTCAGATGCTTTGCATCCGTATGATCGTGACCGTACCACTTCTTGTACGATGCTATATCCTTCAAACGGTAATCGCCGGACATATCTATCACTTTAACACCGGCTTCCAGTAATGCCGGAGTCTCTTTCATTGCTATGCCGTGAGGAGTGGCAACGAACACAAGGTCCATGTCCTTTGCGTTCAGCGCTTCCGTGTACTCAAGATCCACATAACCTTTGAGATACGTCTGAACATCCGATACTTTCTTCCCGGCATTCTGACGGGACGTCATTGCAGCTATCTCGATATCGGGATGTTTGCACAATATGCGTGCAAGTTCCCCTCCCGTGTATCCCGTGCCCCCGATTATCCCTATATTCTTCATTGGATTATCCCTTACTGTTAGGTTTTCTCTCAGCAAAAATCTGTTAGATAAAGCTATTGTCCCGTGAGAGACATTATGTATAACATGTGTTCCCGAGTAATCTGTTTGAATGCAGATATACACGAGTGTATACGTAGAAACAATGTGATTTCGCACTTTCTGACCTCTGTTAAGCCGTAGTTTATTCCATCACATACTTCCTCATTTACTTCCTCATTTACTTCCTCATTTACTTCCTCATTTACTTCCTCATTTACTTCCTCATTCAGGAAAATAAATCGGTTGTAATCAATTCCCATCTTCCTTTCTTATCGCTTCCAGCTCTTCGGATGAGACCCATATCTTTCAATTTGATGATCGCTCTTTCAACTGAGATTGAAGATGTTTTTAAAGTGGTTGCTGTTTTTTCAGCCGTTGTGTATTTGCCATTAATTATAGCTTCAAAGACCAGAGATTCCAATGGTGAAAGAGTAATCAGTTTTTTCCCTTCGAAACTTTCGACATCGAATGAATAGCCATCATCAAGCGGCACTATTATCTTGAAAATATCATCTTCTATGATTTGCGGATACTTTCCCGAATACAGCCTCACAAACCTGTACAGATTCCTCGTTCCTGAACCTAATTCATCCGCATACCCGATGTTCCTGAAGAACGCAGCGATTATAGGATTTTTGGATTTCGGTTTCAGATTGTTAGGTGTGATATTTCCGAACCCGGCAGCAATGTTCGCATTCTCAATGTACATCCGATCTTTTTCGATGACAAATTTTGCATAGAACCCATCAGTGTATTCACGATGTGCCAGCGTGTTGACTATCATTTCCCTCGATATCGCACCGCACAGTGAAAAAGTTCTGTTATCTTCGAGATGGAATTTATCGAGAAGATGCTTGTATGCGAACTTCATCAGAAGGTCGTAGCTCTCGATGAGATTCGTTTCGACGACAAGACGATCATCGTAACGATCCACATTATTTTTTCTCATTATTGCGTCCGTGCGGTAAGAAGGACAGATACGCTTTATCGTCTCATCTTTTCCGAGAAGCAATACCGCTGCTAAGTTGTACCCCCATTCATTTGTCTCCGGGTCTTTGGAATAGAGGCCGGCACTTTTTATTATTTCAGCATCAGACATCTCTTTCCAAGGATGGTTCTCCTGCTTATTGAGTGCTTTTTGTTTGATCATAGGGAACAGATCAAAACGCAGATCCTCGTCCGTTACAGTCACATACACCGTTTCTTCAGTGTGTATCTTCCTTTTTCTTATGAACATCGATGCGATAACATCGGTTGATTTCACCTTGATGTCCGCATCGCCTATTCTGTCGTAATACACTTTCTTGTATGTGTGCAATTGCGGCGACTCCGGTACATGAATATGAATAATCGTCGTATCGTCGTATTCAAAGGATTCCGGGAAAAGATGTACCGTCGGTGAAATGACATTGGAATCGCCGAGCATGTTTATGATGTTCTTGATATGGTTCTGAACGGCGTTCTTCGGAACGCCGGTGACGGTCTTGTTGTCATCCTCAATACCGAGATAGATATCGCCTCCCCATCTGTTCAGCATTGAGCATATCGATTCGTATGTGTCGCTCTCAGCACCTTCTTTGCCGCGCTTGAATTCTACAGATATGCTTTCTCCTTCTTTGAGGATCTTCTTGAACGTTTTTGCATCCATGAACATCATTCCCATCTGACGTACTGTTCCGCTTTATGTCGCATCACATAGAATATACTTGCTGTTATCAAAAGAAGCGAGACTTCGGAGAACTTTCAAACAAAATGATACTGTGACAAAACCTGGATGATCGGCGCGGCGGAAGCCGCGAGTTCGAATTTCGTATCGTGAATAACGCACAATGTTTAAACCTCAACGAAAATACACCCCTCTGATACTATGAATAAGAAAGCGACCGGTGACAGGGATAAAGTAGTGCTTGCGTATTCTGGCGGTCTTGATACGTCGATTGCCATAAGATGGCTGCAGGAGAAATACGACCTTGACGTTATCGCAGTGGCGATAAACGTAGGTCAGCCTCCGAGCAGCGATGATATAATAGCAAGAGCGAAGGTCATCGGCGCCATAGACGCCGAGTACATAGACGCGAAGGAAGAGTTCGTTAAGGATTACATATGGCCTTCTCTGAAGGCCAACGCAATGTATCAGAACGTTTATCCTTTGAGTACCGCAATAGCCAGACCTATGATCGTTAAGAAATTGGTCGAGGTCGCTAAAAGAGAAGGTGCAAAATACATAGCGCACGGCTGCACCGCGAAAGGTAATGATCAAGTGCGCTTTGACGTGGGTATATTCTCACTCGGTCCTGAGATCAAGATAATAGCGCCGATGAGGGAGTGGGTGATGACGCGTGAAGAGGAGATCGAATACGCACGTGTGAACGACGTCCCGATAATCGTGAAGAAGGAAAGCCCGTATTCGACGGATGAGAACCTATGGGGAAGGAGCTGCGAATGCGGTATCCTCGAGGATCCGTGGGAAGAACCTCCGGAAGGTGTCTGGGAATGGACAACATCGCCGGAGAAGGCTCCTGACAAGCCCGAGTACGTGGAAATAATGTTCGAAAAAGGAATTCCCGTAGGATACAACGGAAAGAAAATGGACGGCATTAATTTAATAGTGGAATTGAACAAGATCGCATCGAAACATGGTGTCGGCCGTATAGATCACATAGAGGACCGTTTGGTCGGCATTAAGAGCAGGGAAACGTATGAGTGTCCTGCAGCCACATTATTGATAACGGCGCACAGGAGCATGGAGTTCCTGACGGTACAGAAGGACGTGTTAGAATTCAAGAAATGCGTCGAACAGAAGTATTCCGAGCTCGCGTACAACGGATTATGGTTCGGCGTACTTCGCGAATCGCTGGATAAGTTCATTGACGAGACGCAACGATACGTTACGGGAACGGTACGCGTGAAATTATTCAAGGGATCCGCCACGGTGGTCGGCCGTAAGTCCGAATATTCGTTGTATGACGAGGGATTGTCTACATATGCGAAAGGCGACAGCTTCGATCATAATTCCGCAGTCGGATTCATCTACTGCTGGGGACTTCCCAATAAGACAACGGCAAAAGTGCATATGAAGGGAAAGAAGTGATAGATATGGGACAAAAAGCTCTCTGGTCAGGAAGGTTCGAGAACGATATGGATGATTCGGTGCTTGAATTCACGTCATCACTCGATCATGATCGAGAATTAGCGTTCTACGACATCATGGGTTCTCTTGCACACGTCACAATGCTCAAAAAATGTAAGATAGTGGATGAGAGTTACGCCGACGAGATGATCGAAGGGCTCAGGATGATATTGAGCGAATTGAAGGAAGGAGAATTCGATGTTGACGATGAATTCGAGGACATACACACCAACATTGAGAATGCGTTGACAAAGCTCATAGGACCGATAGGCGGGAAACTGCACACCGGAAGGAGCAGGAATGATCAAGTCGCTGTGGACATGAGGATGTACATGCGTGACGTCGTTCTTGAGATAGTGAAGAACATCAACGATCTTATGAGAGCGTTGGTGAACGTTGCTCAAGACTCGTCGAAAATGATAATGCCCGGTTTCACGCACATGCAGCATGCTCAGCCCGTAACGGTTGCGCAGCACATGATGGCCCATGCGTTCCGTTTGAATCGTGATGCGGAAAGATTCGTGGACGCATTCGAGAGAATGAACGTATGTCCGCTGGGAGCGGCCGCACTTGCGGGAACAACGTACCCGATCAACCGAAAACAAACGTCCGATCTCCTAGGATTCAGAATGCCTTCCGAGAACTCCATGGACAGCGTCAGCGACAGGGACTTCGTCATTGAGACCGTATTCTGTTCCTCGATGTTAGCGTTACATCTTTCGTCAATGGCGGAAGAACTCGTCCTCTGGTCGACAACCGAATTCGGATTCATCGAGATGGATGATAAATATACCACCGGTTCATCAATAATGCCTCAGAAGAAGAACCCGGACATCGCGGAACTGATCCGAGGCAGAACGGGCGGGGTCGTCGGTTCACTCGTATCGATGATCACCATGATGAAAGGCCTTCCGTTATCGTACAACAGGGATATGCAGGAAGACAAATCGCTGGTCATGGGTTCGCTGGATACTGTGATGCAATGCACAATGATGATGTCACGACTGGTATCGACGATCAAGTTTGACGCTGACCGTATGTTGAAGGCGGCGTCGGAAGGATACATGAATGCTACGGACCTCGCCGATTACCTTGTGAACAAGGGAATACCGTTCAGGGAAGCGCATGCTATGGTCGGCTCCGCCGTGAGGTATTGCATACTTGAGAAAAGAGGATTGGATCAGTTGACGCTTTCTGAGATGAAAGGATTCTCAGACGCCATCGAAAAGGATGTTTTTGACATTTTACCGATAGAGCAATGCGTCGAACGGAGGAATTCATTGGGCGGCACATCATCGCAGAGCGTTGAAGCGCAGATATTCGATGCAATGGCGATCGTTGTCGAAAGGGATGAAAGACTTCGTCTGGAGATATCACTGCTGGATAAATGCTGGGATGAACTCACCGGATGATCATAACTCGGGAAGATCGTTGTTCACTACTGTATATTGAATGCCGGAAGCTGAGAGGATCTCATTCACCTTCTCGCCTACACGGGCGACATCAGCACCCTTTCCGACGGCTTTGATGTAGAATTCAGGTTTATCCATGGGGAACACCATCCTCATCCTGCCTTTCCTGTTGTAGCCTTCGGGTTTCATGTTACGTTCGAGATCGGCCATGTTCAATTCTATGAACATCAACATTATCTCCTCATCCTCGGGAACCTGTTCCGTTTCCGTCAGGAACATCTTCAATATATCCGGGAATGCCGGTGCCAGATCCTTGTACGGCGTATCACCGCTGAGAACGAAGTGAATGCTGCTGGCCTTCATCGATTCCCTCTAAAGTGGATTGAATATATATCTGTGCGCATAGACACATCGCGAAACAGAGTTGACAAGGCGATGATACTATCTATCCGTTCATTGATACTCAAGCATGAGATGCGCCCTTACGATAGCCGGTTCTGACCCCATAGGCGGTGCCGGGATACAGGCCGATATCAAAGCGATGTCATCGTTAGGCGTGCATCCGATGACCGTTATTACCGCTGTTACGGCGCAGAACACCGTTTCCGTGTCGTCCGTGATGCCTGTGCCTTGTGAGATCATCCGTGCGCAATTGGATTCTGTCTTTTCGGATTGCGACATACGCGCCGTGAAGACGGGGATGCTGTACAGCAGCGAGATCGTCGATCTCATCACGGACCGGCTTCGAAAAAGGATGATGCCGATGGTCGTCGACCCCGTCATGATAGCCACCGTCGGCGACAGCCTTGCATCGAAAGGTCTGGCATCGTCGATACGCGATACGCTGATGCCGATATGCGATCTCATAACGCCGAACAAACACGAAGCGGAAGCGATATCCGGTATCGAGATAAAGGGGGACGATGACGCTTTGCGCGCATGCGAGATCATGGGGAAAAGCGGAGCGTCCGTTTACCTGAAAGGCGGTCACATCGACTCGAATGATGTTACTGACGTTCTGTATCATAACGGTGAATTCAAAAGATTCATCTATCCGCGATTGGAGAGAGCGGGGCACGGAAGCGGTTGTACGCTCTCGGCGTACATAACAGCGAACCTTGCCAAAGGCATGGATCTTGTGAGCGCCGTAACGGATGCCAGGAAAATGATACAACGCTCGATAGCATCAATGTACTCGGTCGGCAAAGGCGAGAAAGTGGTCAACTCATCCGTATTGCCTGACAATCGAAAACAATGAACGGATAACGTCGGATCAGTAACCTGTGAAGGTTATCTTGAAGTACAGGTCCATTCCCACGACCTCTCGTGTACTCTTTGTTGTGAATTCGCCCGCAACATCGTCTATGTTCGTTATATAGAACGTCTCTCCGCCGGACTTGAACTCTATCAGCTGGATGTTCCCGTCCGCATCTATGTACACAACATCAACAAAAGTGAACTCCACATCGAACGTTGTTGCGCCTGACGACACAACTTCGGCGATCATGTTATCGTTCACTTCGTATTCGACTCCCGTATCGACCAGATGCGTAACGACCACGTCGCCGTCGCTGTTGAAGACCGCTTGCGACTTCCACCCGTACGGGTGCTCCAGATCGGAATATATCCCCAGGCTCGCACTCTCAAGGCCGAACGTCCCTAAGAACTCCGCAGCGGACATCGTCTCGGTGTATTGCATTGTTGCCGTCGTGGTCCACTTCTGAACGTTTGCCGCAGGCACCTCACCGTAACCGTTCTCGATCAGTATCCACTTCGTCTCGCCGGGCTTCATCCCTATCAGCGCCGTTTCGAATTCGGTGAGCGCACTACCGCTTCCTATGGTAACACTGAATTGAGTATACTGTTCCTGCTTCCGTTCGGTGAATCCCCAGCTCTTCCATATATCGTCGTTGCTGGCCACCGACCACAATGATGTATCGAATACCGCACCTTTCTCAGTACCGTCGTGACCGTCGTACCAGCCGTAGAAGCTGCCTACGTAATCCACTTTCACGGCATCGCCGTACTTTGCGGGTTCGTTGGAATCCGAGCCGAACAGCTCACCGTAAGCATACCCGCTGATCACAACAAGGAACGCAGCGGCAAGGACTATCGTCCCTATCATAAGGATCGGATCTCTCCCCTTCTTTCTGGGGGTCTCAACATCATCGGCCATGATTACCTACTCTCGCATTAACTGTCAGTTATAAAAAGATTTACCAATCTAAAATCAAAGAAGCATTAGTACCGCCTCTGCTGGATGCGGATTTCCGCATACGAGAGAGGAAGACGTACGTCTGCGTATCGAAGAAAAGATAAAGTGAAGGAGAAAGCCGGGGCCTTCTCCGTTTGTTGTTTATTCTCCGTCCTTCGGCATCTCCGGTCCTTCAGACACCTCGGGCTCTGCCGGCGTTTCGGTCTCCTTCGGCGTCTCGGGCCCTTTCGGCGTCTCGGGTTTCTTCATGAACATGAAGTACGCCACCGCTCCGACGGCCGCTATAGCCGCTATCGCGATAATGACGAGGATCATCATATTGAACCCGCCGCCGTTCGAGCCTGTGTCATCGCCGACACCGGGTTCATCGTCCGGTTCGTCACCGGCGGTCGCACCCAGTATGGTCATGATCGTTGACACCGTGGTGTGCGTGAACACCACATCCACATCATAATCCCCCGGACCCAGTCCTTCCAGATAGGTCGGGGACATCGTGATTATGGTGCTTCCGGATGTCACAACATAGTGTTCTTCGTCCAGCAGTTCGTTGTTCAGCATCACGTGGCTGAAGAGATCCCTGTCCACATTCACCGTCATCACGAAGTTCTCCGGTTCCGGCATTCCTTTCGTGAATCCGGGTGATGACGTAGTTATCGTGACGATCCCCCAGATCGCTTCGATCGTCGCGTTCGCCGTTCCTATCGTGAACACATTACCCGAGATCGATCCGCCTCCCGATCCGGCAGCATCCCACCCCAGGAATTGCATCCCCTCGGGTGCGGTTCCGATCGTCAGGGTCACTAACGTACCCGTCGGACCGTATGCCGGTGCCGATGTTCCTCCTTCGACCGTCACTGTGTATACGTTCACCCAGACCGCTTCGATGCTTACGTCCTCGGTACCGATTGTGAACTTGCCGCCGATCACTTCGACATCGCCGGATATGACGATCCATCCTGCGAACTGCGTCCCTTCGGGTGCATTCTCGAGTATCGGAGCGAGTGTCACTTCCGTACCTATCTTGCCTGAATCGGGTGATGCCATACCGTCCTTGACCGATACATCGTATATGATGTAGTCCCAGACAGCCTCTATGACCACGTCCGCCGTTCCGATCGTGAACGTTGTGATCTCGCTGGTCGCGCTCGCTAACGTTACACCGCCCGCTTTCACTTCCCACCCTACGAACTCCGTCCCGGGTTCCGGCGGATCGGCCGTGAGCGTGATCGTCATCTCTTCATCCTTTACGCCGAACGGCTCGGATGATGTTCCGCCTGTCACCGTAACGGTGTATTCGATATCGACCCAGATCGCCGCGATCTCCACGTTCGCAATTCCGATCGTGAACGTTGTTATCTCGCTTGCGACGTCCGCTAACGTTACGCCGCCTGATGTCACGCTCCATCCGCCGAACTTCATCCAGATCTCCGGAGGATCGTCCGTGAGCGTGATCGTTATCTCTTCATCCTTTACGCCGAACGGCTCGGATGATGTTCCGCCTGTGACCGATATTGTGTATATGATGTCGGTCCAGAGTGCCTCTATGACCACGTTCGCAGTTCCGATAGTGAACGTTGTTATCTCGCTTGCGACGTCCGCTAACGTCACGCCGCCCGCTTTCACTTCCCATCCGCCGAACTTCATCCAGATCTCCGGCGGATCGGCCGTGAGCGTGATCGTTATCTCTTCATCCTTTACACCGAACGGCTCGGATGATGTTCCGCCTATCACCGTAACGGTGTATTCGATATCGACCCAGATCGCCGCGATCTCCACGTTCGCAGTTCCGATCGTGAACGTTGTGATCTCGCTTGCGGCGTCCGCTAACGTTACGCCGCCCGCTTTCACTTCCCATCCGCCGAACTTCATCCAGATCTCCGGAGGATCGTCCGTGAGCGTGATCGTTATCAGATCATCCATTATACCGGATCCCTCGGACGGTTCGCCGCCTGTGACCGATATTGTGTATATGATGTCGGTCCAGAGTGCCTCTATGACCACGTTCGCCGTTCCGATCGTGAACGTTGTGATCTCGCTGGCGGCATCCGCTAATATTACGTCGCCTTCTTTCACGACCCACCTGTCGAACTCCTTCCCCGGCTGCTCAGTGTATTCTATCTCCACTGACGTACCGATCCGGCCGTATGCGGGCGATGCCGTTCCGCCTTCGACCGTAACGGTGTATGGGATGTATTCCCAGTTCGCCGTGATGGTCACGTTCTCGGTCCCTATGGTGAATGAGTTACCGCTCAATGTGTATGTACCTTCCGAGGTTGTCACGGTCCAATCCCTTAACCTCTGCCCGTTGGGTATGCCCAGGGGTGTGAGTTCCACTTCCGTACCGGTCGTACCCGAAGGAGCTGATGCCACTCCTCTGATGACCGTCACTGTGTACAGGTTCTCCCAGACCGCTTCGATCATTGCATTCGCATCACCTATCGTGAATACGTTGCCATCGATCGAACCGCCTCCGGACACGATCACGTCCCACCCGCCGAATGCTTTTCCTGCGGGTGCGTCCCCGGGTGTGAGTTCCACGTACTTACCGGTCACACCGTATGTCGGATCTGCCGTTCCTCCGAACACCGTGACGCTGTACGTATTGGGAGGTATGGGTTTCCAGATCGCCGTGATGGTTGCATTCGCATCACCTATTGTGAATATGTTACCATCAAGCTCTCCGCCTCCGGATATGGTCACGCTCCATCTGTCGAACTCGTGTCCTGCGGGTGCCGCTCCCGGTATAAGGATCACTTCCGTATCTTCGGGACCGTATGTCGGTGCCGACGTTCCGTCGATCACGGTAACGCTGTACGTTCCGAGAGGCACTTCCTCCCACTTCGCTATGATGACCACGTCTTCCGTTCCGATCGTGAACTTGCCGTCGATCACATCGACGTTATCGGATACGACCTCCCACTCCTTGAATCTCTCACCGGGCGCAGGAGAACCGGGTATGAGTCTCACTTCCGTGCCCATTATGCCTGATGAGGGTGTCGCTATGCCGCCTGTGACCGATATGTTGTATATCACGTCGGTCCAGATCACTTCGATCTTCGCGTTCGCGGTCCCTATGGTGAATGTGTCACCTTCTAACGAACCGCCTCCGGACACGATCACTTTCCACCCGCCGAATTCTTTCCCTATGGGTGCTGTTCCGTGTTCGAGTTCCACTTCCGTGCCTGTTGTACCGTGTGTCGGATCCGCCGTCCCTCCGGATACCGTGACGCTGTACGTATTGGCGGGTATGGTACCCCAGAGCGCCTCGATCTCCGCGTTCTCGGTCCCTATGGTGAATACGTCACCGGATATCGATCCTCCTCCGGACACGATCCTCCACCCTGTGAACTCTTTTCCTTCGGGCGCCACTCCCGGTATCAGTGTGACTTTCGCACCGGTCTCACCGTATGTGGGTGCCGATGTTCCTCCGACGACGGTAACGCTGTACGTTCCGAGAGGCACTTCCTCCCATGTCGCTGTGATCGTCGCATCGGTGGTCCCTATGGTGAATACGTTGCCTGACAGAGTTCCTTCTCCGTCGGTCACGATCCACTCCTTGAACTTCATCCCCGGTTCCGGCGAAGCGGGTGTGAGTTCCGCTTTCGTGCCCATTATGCCTGATGCGAGTGATGCTGTTCCGCCTTCGACCGATATATCATATATGATGTCGACCAAGACAGCTTCTATCACTGCATTCGCAGTCCCTATGGTGAATACGTCACCCGCCAGATATCCTCCTCCGGAGACGAGCACTTTCCACCCGACGAATTCTTTTCCTGCGGGTGTTTCCCCGAGTGTCAGGGTCAGTTCATCATCAGTGTGACCGTATGTTTCCGGTTCCGCCGTTCCTCCGATGACGGTTATGCTGTACGTGTTAAGAGGTATGGTATCCCAGACCGCTTCAATGACCACGTTCGCATTTCCTATTGTGAACTTGCCGTCTTCGATCGTGACGCCGCCGGAAATGACCTTCCATTCTTTGAATTCCTTACCTGCGGGTGCTGCTCCGGGTGTCAAGGTCACTTCGGCACCTTTCAGACCATACGTTGGTGATGCCGTTCCTCCGGATACCGTAACGCTGTATGTGTTGACGGGCAGGTCTTCCCATTCCGCCGTGATGATCGCGTTCGCAGTACCTATCGTGAACACGTTACCTGCGATGGACCCTCCTCCGTCCGCGGTCACGGTCCATCCGTTGAAGTACTGCCCTGCGGGTGCAGTTCCGGGTGCCAGTGTCACCTGAGTACCCATGATACCGGATGACGGTGTTGCCGTTCCTCCGTTGACAGTTACCGTGTATGTCTCGAAATCCCAGACAGCTTCGATCACTGCGTTCGCAGTTCCGATGGTGAATACGTCACCCGTCAGATATCCTCCTCCGGACACGATCACTTTCCATTCAACGAACTCCTTCCCTGCGGGCGCAGCTCCGGGTGTCAAGGTCAGTTTGTCATCGGTGTAACCGTGTGTTTTCGGTGCCGACGTTCCTCCGATGACCGTTACGCTGTACGTGTTAAGAGATATGGTATCCCAGACCGCTTCAATGACCACGTTCGCATTTCCTATCATGAACTTATTGTCCGCGACCGTGACGCCGCCTGATGTCACACTCCACCCGCCGAATTCTTTTCCGATGGGTGCTGCTCCGGGTGTAAGTGTCACTACCGTACCTGTCGGACCGTATGTCGGTGATGCCGTTCCTCCGGATACCGTGACACTGTATGTGTTGACAGGCAGGGTTTCCCAGACCGCCTCGATCTCTGCGTTCGCATTGCCTATGGTGAACACGTTGCCTGAGATGGATCCGCCGCCCGCTTCAGTCACGTTCCATTCCTTGAAGTATCTATCATCGGGGGCCTCACCCGGCGCCAGTGTCACTTGAGTACCTGCGGCGCCGGATGACGGGGTTGCCGTTCCTCCGTCAACTGCGACCGTATAAAGTGTGTCTGTTGTGGTGGCGGTGAGCGTGAGCGCATATCCCGGCATCGTTATCGTTGTGTTCCTTATTGACACATCACCGAATGTTGCCGGTGCTGCGACCCATTCCACCCATGTGTAATTATCCTTGAGTTCCGCGGATATATCTATGTCCTTCGTTCCTGCAAGGAATACTCCGCCGACAGCGACGGATTCCACTCCGGGATCCTTGTTCAGCGTCAGTGTGAAGAAACTGAGCGTCTCTTCGTTCGCCTTGCCTGATCCCACTTCAACGGTCACGCCGGTATCCTTGCCGTCCACCCATATCGTGTGTACTCCTTGCGGAACTTCCGATACATATACACCGTCATCGTTGTCTGTCAGAAGATACGTGTCGTTCAGCTTGACGATCATGCCGTCCCACGGCATGGCGTCCTTATTCACGTTGACCGTCACTTCATACAATGTGTCGGTCGCGGTAGCGGTGAGTGTAAGCGCATATGCCGGCATCGTTATTGTCGTATCCTTTGTCAGCACATCTGCGAACGTGCCAGTACTTTCAGCAACCCATTTCGCCCAATCGTAATGATCCTTGAGTACCGCAGATATATCTATGTCCTCCGTTCCTGCAAGGAAGATCCCGCCTTCGGATACGGATGCCACTCCTGTTCCCGCGACCAGAGTGAGCGTGTAGAAGTCAAGCGTCTCTTTGTTAACTCCGGATCCCACGGTGATCGTCTTGCCGGTGTCCTCGGTGTTGACGAATATGTCGTATGTTCCGTGCGGAACAACGAGTGATACGTATCCGCCATCGCTGTCCAAGAGTGTGTATACACCGTCCAGCGTTACCGTCTGTCCTTTCCACGCTGCGTCATCCTTCTTCAGGTCTATCGTGACCGTGTATAATGTGTCAGTTGCGGTAGCGGTGAGCTTGAGTGCATATCCGGGCATCGTAATTGTTGTGTTCTTTACGGATACGTCAGCGAACGTGCCCGTACTTTCAGCAACCCATTTCGCCCAGTCGTAATGATCCTTGAGTACCGCTGATATCTCTATGTCCTCCGTTCCTGCAAGGAAGATCCCGCCTTCGGATACGGATGCCACTCCCGTTCCCGCGACCAGAGTGAGCGTGTAGAAGTTTACGGTTGCCGCATTCGTTCCTTCGAATTCCGCCGTCACTTCTATGCCTGTGTCCTTGCCGTCGACCCATACCTCGTATGTTCCCTGTGGAACTGCCGATGCGTATGTGCCGATCGCGTTCCGCGTCAGAACGTGTGTGTCATCGCCCAC
>Ga0123353_10008402_pt1 | contig 14091 bp, 14 predicted proteins | sample TergutLab28metaG_3_FD_92763 | JGI IMG/M metagenome (GOLD analysis project Ga0123353, IMG submission 92763) | Labiotermes labralis P3 segment gut microbial communities from Petit-Saut dam, French Guiana - Lab288 P3 | ecosystem: Host-associated > Arthropoda: Insects > Digestive system > Gut ... | reverse complement strand
CATACCAGGAAGTATGTAAGGTTTTTCTTGACGCAGTATAACGGAAAATAGACCGCTAAGATGTGCAGTTTATTTCTGAACAGTTCCTAAATATGGAGCGCGCCATGAAAAAGAAAATGTGGACTTTGATTTTGACGCTGCTTTTTGGATACGCCGCTGCGGGACTTTTTGCGCTTCAGGAAAGCGACAAGCCGCGTGCGGAGGAAGACGCCGAACGGTTGCCCGTGCTTACCGAACAGACGGTCGATCCCGCCGAATGGGGCAAACTTTTTCCCCGGCAATACGAAGCTTACCTGCGTACTTCCGAGCGTACCGGAACCAGGTATGGCGGCGGCGGCGCCGGCGCGCAGCCGACGAACCGGCTGGAGGAGAATCCTCTGCTGAAAACCATCTTTGCCGGATCTGCTTTCAGCGCCGATTACCGGGCGCGGCGCGGTCACGCCTATATGCTTTCCGACCAGCGTGAAACCCCGCGCGTGCAGGCGCCGTTCAGTCAGACCGGCGCCTGCCTGCAATGTCACTCATCCAACGTCGCCGTCAACAGAAGCCAGGGAATAGCCGACGGCGCGCCTGGTTCACCGTCCGAACCGCTCACAAGCCGGAATGGCTACGAGCAGCTTCAGCGCGGTTTTGAAAAGGTCGGTAAAATGCCGTATGAGGAAGCGGCGAAACTTGTTGATCATCCGGTGGCCTGCATCGACTGTCATGATCCGAAAACCATGAGACTGCGCGTAACGCGCCCCGCGTTTATTCAGGGAATCCGCGCGTTTGCCGCATCAAATACTACCGCCGCCCAGTTTACGTCCATAGAAAAATGGCGCGGCGGAAATCGCTCGGAACCGTACGATCCCAACGAAATGGCTTCAAGGCAGGAAATGCGTTCTTTCGTCTGCGGCCAGTGTCACGCCGAATATTACAGCGATCCGGAAACGACGCTCTTTTACCCGTGGAACAACGGCCTGAAAGCCGAAGATATCGAAAGTTATTATAATTCATATATGCTTGCGGACGGACGGAACCTCAGCGACTGGAAACATGCGGAAAGCTTTGCGGAGATTCTTAAAGCGCAGCATCCCGAATTTGAACTATGGAGTCAGGGCGTTCATTCGCGCAGCGGAGTGTCCTGCGCGGATTGCCACATGCCGGCCATAAAAGAAGGTGGAAGCCAGGTTAGCGATCACTGGGTGCGCAGTCCTCTGTTGGGCACGCTGGAATCCTGCCGGGACTGCCATAAGAGTACGGTGGCGGAAGTCAGGGAACAGGTTACAGACATACAGGAACGCACATATAAAATGCTGCAGCGAGCTGAAGACTCCGTTGTCGGGCTGATTCGGGCGATTGCCGACTCCCGTGCCGCCGGTTACGATGATGAGTTGTTGCAGGAAGCGCAGGAGTATCAACGCGGAGCACAGTGGCGCGTAGACTTCATCGGATCGGAAAATTCCATGGGAGTTCACGCCTCCGGTGAAGCGCTTCGCGTACTAACGGAAGCGATAGACCTTTCAGCCAGGGGAAGAACCGCCATCCGTAACATGCAGCTCAGGTGATTATAAATTCTGCGGGTGCGAATGGAGAAGCCGGAATAAAACCGGCTTCTCCGCAAATCTCCAAACTCTCGTTAAGCTACAGCTTTACGACATTCTGGGCTTGCAAGCCCTTGGGGCCTTTTGCTACGTCAAACTCGATGGAATCACCTTCGTCGAGCGACTTGAAACCGGTTCCCTGAATGGCGCTGTGATGCACAAATACATCGTCCCCGGCGGCGCGGCTGATAAAACCATAGCCTTTTTCGTTGTTAAACCACTTTACTGTTCCTTGTTCTCTCATTTATTGTCCTAAGTCCTAACGGTTTTCCCTCTTGCGAGGATCTATTATTTTTTTCAGGAATGAAATATATTACTGTTTTCCCGGATGTTCAATGATAATCAGCCTGATAAATGTTAAAACTATTCATAATTATAAAAATCTGTTGTTTCCGGCGGGAATATACCGTAATTTTAGAGGGTAATAATGCGAAGCGGTAAATATTAAAAACATGAGGGAATTGCAAAACATCATTTTTTGCATGGAGCGTGGGCAACCTGCCCGAATTTTTCAAGACTTTGCGGGCGAGGCGTCCGCGCGCTACAGGGTTTTGCAATTTCCTCAAAATGTGATTTGTCATTTTGCAGTGCTGGAGAGCAGATGATTTCGGAAGAATTGAAAATTGCCGGAGAGCGAAAAGTAATGGGAGTTCCCCGGGATCTGTTGAGACGGCTTCAAAGCTGCCGAACGCTTCCCAGCGTTCCGGCCGTGGTTGTACAGGTGCTTGATCTGGCCGGCAATATGGATTCCATTGGTGCGGCGGATATGGCGCAGGTGGTTGCGCGTGATCCGGCGATGGTTGCGCGGATTCTTAAAGTCGCAAATTCCGTGCGCTATGGCGTCACCCACGATATTTCAACGTTAGAACAGGCGATCGCGATGCTCGGTCTCGCCGAGACAATGAACCTCGCGCTCAGCTTCTCACTGGTCAGGGAGCTTAAATCAAAAACCAGCCTGTTCGACCATCAGCAGTACTGGCGGCGATCAGTTATATCCGCCGTGGCGGCCGTGGAAACGGGAACACTGTTTCACATCGCCAGCCGGGATGAATTATTCATGGCCGGCCTCATAAATGATATCGGCATGCTCGCGCTTAACGAAACGCTGCCCGAATACGGCCGCCTTGCCGCTTCTTCGCGGAATGATCATTTCCGCCTGGTTGAAATTGAACACCGTGAGCTGCAAACGGATCACGCCATTGTCGGCGCCTGGCTCCTGCAGCGATGGGGTCTGCCGGAACGCCTGGTTCGAGCGGTCCGTGACAGCCATATAGATAAAAAAAGCGACAGTACGCTGGCTAATGCAGTAGCTCTCGGCAGCCGCATAGCGGATATATGGGTAAACACGGAATCAATCGAAACGCTGGAAATCGCCGCCAACGTTGCGGAAGAACTGTTTTCCATGGACCATAAACAATTCGGCCGTCTTTTAGCCAAAACCGCGGAAGCATTCCCGGAAATGGTCGTTGATCTTGATATGGATGTCGGCGACGAATTCGAGATCAACAAGCTGCTGGATCAGTCGCGTAGCGCGCTCGCTGAAATCAATGTACAGATGATTCGCGAAGCGCGAAAGCTCGTTATACAGGCGCAGCGCGATTCGCTGACCATGCTTTACAACCGCACATACCTGGAACACAATTTCGACAATCTGTTTGCGCTCAGCGTCACTACGGGGCAGCCGCTGACGGTGATCTTCATAGACGTTGATCGCTTTAAGGATATTAATGATACTTACGGACATGCCAGCGGCGATATCGTGCTGATCGAGGTTGCGCGGACAATTCAGGCCGCCATCCGGAACTACGACACCGCGTTACGTTATGGCGGCGATGAATTCATCGCGCTGCTATCGAGCGCGCCGAATGATGTGGCTCTTTACGTCTCAGAGCGTATTCGCTCGATGGTCGCGGATAGAACCTATACGATTGATAAAGGAGTCGAAATCAACGCAACCGTTTCAGTCGGTTATGCAACACTGACGTCCGAGTCGACGATAAAAACGTCCACGGAACTGCTTGAAGCTGCGGATAAAAAACTTTATGCCGCAAAATTCGCCGGCCGTAACCGCGTCGCCTGACCTTTCTTCCGGAAATGAACGATTATGCGTTGGGTATTACGATCTAAACTTCACAAGGCGACTGTGACGGAAGCCGACGTCAGCTATGTCGGAAGCATTACGATTGATCAGGATTTGATCGACCGGACAGGTTTCTGGCCGGGTGAAAAAGTTCTTGTTGTCAGCAACAACACGGGGCAGCGGCTGGAAACCTATGTAATTTCCGGCGAGAGGGATTCCGGCGTGATCTGTATGAACGGGGCTGCGGCGCTTCTGATTAAACGCGGCGAGGAAATTATCGTGATGGGTTTTGAATTGACCGACAAGCCTATTGATCCATCCATTATTCTTGTCGACGAAAACAATAAATTTCTGAAAAAATTTTGAGGGCGCTCGTGATAACGACAACCGACCATTTCAGCTTTTCCGTAAGCAATATTGAAGCGGCGCTTGATTTTTTCCGCAATGCGCTGGGACTTGAGGCATCTCCCATCGAAGAGGTCGCCGCGGAAAACGTACGTAAAATTGTGGGATTTCCCGACGCCCGGCTGCTGATTTCCATGGTGGACATTCCCGGCGGCAACAGGATTGAACTGATTCAGTACGTAAGCCCCCGGGGAAAACAGGTTGATTCCGCCACGTGCAATCCCGGCGCGGCGCACATCGCTTTACAGGTTGACGATATCGAAAAAATGTATAAAGACCTGTCCGTCAAGGGAATCAAATTCATCAATCCCCCGGAATGGGGACCCGGCCCCGGCGGAACCGGAAAATGGGGCGTCTCCTACCTGAAGGGGCCTGATGGAATTACCGTGGAACTCATGGAAAAACACTTATAGCTTTTACGGCGTGTACGGCGTCGCGTAAACGACGGACGTCGAGGTTTTTGCGTGCGGCTATCAATTCAGGCATGACGCTGGCGGCTATTTCCTCCGGGGTTTCCGAACCGATGTCCAGGCCGGCCGGAATAAATACTCGTGAAAACTCGGCCGGATCCACGCCCTCCTTTTGCAGGGCTTCCAGAAGAATTTTTGTTTTTGTCAGGCTCCCCAACATGCCTATATACCTGGCGGGCGACCGCAGCGCGCGCTTCAGGCACGCCCGGTCCGTTTTCGGCCGCTGCGTGGCGACGAAAATATACGATGAACTCGTCAGATTCAGTCCGTTAAGTTCCGCTTGCCAGTTTCCTGAATCATCAACCAATACGACTTTCGCGCCGGGGAAACGTTCCGCCGTCGCGTATTTCGCGCGGTCGTCAAACACCGTGACGCGAAACCCGACCGCTCCGGCTGCTTCGGCTATCGCTTTTGCGACATGTCCCGCGCCGAAAACAATAAGTTCGGGATCGGGGAGAACGGGATCTATATATATGCGCATGGAACCTCCGCAAACAAGCGCGCGTTCGTCGTGGTCGATGCCGGAAAGGTCGAACGACAGCAGTTTTGGCTTGCCCGTATCCATGACTTCCTTCGCCCGGCTCACCACTTCGGCTTCGACCGTTCCGCCCCCGACGTTGCCGATCTGGCGGCCGTCTTCGCAGATCAGCATTTTTACGGCATCCCGGCGCGGCGCGGCGCCCTCATGCGCGATAATTATCGCCAGTGCCGCACGTGTTCCGCGTGCGCGCAGACTTACGATTTCTTCATAAATATCAATCGACATAACAGGCAGGTTAGCACAACTGACGGATTCGTGAAAGCGCGTCGCCGATTTTCTTCAAGGCCTCATCGACGGATGCGAAATAATCGGCGTATGTCGTCTGGATCGCGGCGGGCAGATCATCGTTCGGCGGCCGCTTTGACAGGATGTGCATTCTCTGGTTAAAAATCGTGTTGCCGATCTGGTTGAAGCTGTCAATAAGAGGAGCGAGACGCTTGTTGCCGGAAATCGAATTTTGTATTTTGTTCAGACGGTCTGCAAATTTTGCAGGATCCCGGTTCGGGCTTTTGGCGGTCGCGTTGATTCCATCAAGTGTTATTTTACGCAGGGAATCGAATTCTTTCATAAACGGCGCGAGATTTTTTGACAGATCCGGAACGCTTTCAAGCCGCGCGGCGGCGTGAATTTCCCTGATACGTGAAGCGAGATCCAGGTTGCGACCGCAGTCGCGCTCCAGCGTTTCCCGCAAGGATATAATCTCAACAGGACCGCCGAGAATGCCGCCTTCCGTGGCGTTGATAAAACGTTTTTCCGGATGATTGTCGATTATGCGGGCAATCCAGTCGCGATAGGCTATAAGGGAGCGCGTACTTTCAATCCGGCATCCGTAAATATCGGTCATTGCCTGCGGATTATTTGACGCTCGCAGCGCCGCAAGCCGTTTTTCACGATCTTCCGGCGTCTTTACGTCGCCGAACCACAAGTCTTCAAAATAAACGTTCGAACAGTATAGCCGGCCGCCGGTATACGCCAGATCCTGTCCGATGAAAATAATTGGATCGCAGCCGGTAAAAATGGCGAAATCAAGCGCCATCGTGGCGACCGAACCCCAGGCGTGAAGCGCGCCCTTGTTCCCCGGCAATTCCGAAAGGGAGTGTAGAACGGAGTTTTCATAAAGGCAGGCGAGCGTACGATCCTCAAAGCCCTCCGGCGACTGCGGGTGGGCTGTGGCTTCCATGACAAGCAGCGCCTCGCGTGTGACCGCTCCCTTTAAATGAAGATAGTTGGCGTGCGACGGATCGCCGGTCATTACGAAATGAGGCTCGATGCCTGCGGCCAGAAGAGGTTTGATAGTCGTATCCGTGGCGATAATCAGCGCATGATCTTTTTTATCGCGTAGTTCGTGAATGTTTTTATCAAGCGACGGACCTGCCGATACGATCACGGCCGGCGTATCGGTAAATTTATCGGCGAAAATATTAATTCCCGGCGCGGCGATGACTTTCGGAAGGTTTTGTATGAAATTATTCAGGAATGCCTGCGTTTTGTTTGTCAGCGTGGCGCGGTCGGCGAGCGTCCGGTATATCTGCCCCTGGAGCGTTTCGACGGCGGTTTTATAATAGTCCGGTTTGAGCCTCAGCGATGGCGTATGCGTGACGTAAGCGCTTTTACAGGCAAGGGAAAGGTTGAACCTCCGCAGCCACTGTTCGGCCAGTTCCGGGCCGGAAGACGGCCGGACAAAGTAAATGTCATGAGCCGCAAGCAGGAAAGTCCAGTCGCGCGCCTCGAACGCGGCGCGCAATATTCCCAGGTCCGCCTCAACTATGAAGTAATGACAATCCGGCCCGCCGTATTTTTCAATCACGGCGTCGAGTGTGTACCCAAGGCCGAAACCCAGGAAGATGAAGTGATCGACGCCGTCGTAATTTTCTTTTTTTATCGCCTGACGCGCTTCGCGCGGCGGATTGTAACGGCTGTGAAGCTCGATTGTTTCACCGCCGTGTTCAACGGTCGCCGTGGGCGCCCCCTCGGCGGATGGAAATGTTTTTATATGCGCCCGACCGGCCGCGCGTAAAAGCGCGGCCAGTTCAGGCTGTTTCTTCGAAAGCGTTTTCAGGTTTGTTTCAAAATACTCCATTACCAGGTTACTGCTGCAGGAGCCTGAGCACTATCTGGCTGTTGGCATTGGAATGCGCCAAAGCGGCGATGCCGGTCTGCGCCAGAATCTGGTATCGCGTCATACTTGTGATTTCTTCCGCCATATTCGCGTCACGTATTGACGATTCCGCCGATAGCGTGTTGCGCGACTGCGTCTGCATGACGGAGATGCCGGCCTGCAGACGGTTCATGCCCGCGCCGATCGTACCGCGCATATTTGATATCTCGTTCAAGGCATCCCTGATGCCGGTAAGAGCGGCGGCTGAAGTGGCGTGCGTAAGCAGATTGACGGTAGCAAGACTGGGTGTGAGGGCTTCGCTGTCGCGCTTGAAACCGACGATTTTATCCCTTCCGTCAAAGACTCCCTCGAAAACGGCAAGCGCTCTCTTCGCCGTTGCTACCAGTTTTGCCTCATAGAGGGGATGTCCTTCCTGGTAATTGGCTACTTCTTTTATTTTAGATATCGCTTCATAATAATCTTGGCCAGGGTTGGTACTGGTACTGGCGTTGGCGATAGCAGCTTGCAGACCGGTAGTTCCGGTAAATATTGGAGGCAAAGTAGTCGCCGTTCCCCATACTTTAGTCGCCTCTGCGACCGCTAGCGATGCCGCAAATTGCGCAATCTTCAGAACTTCATCCATGCGTGGGGCGTCTTTATCGACGGTTGATTTGCCGTCCCACTTGTTGATTGTGTTGCCGTTTGTATCAATAAAAGCAGCCTTCAAAACATCGACGTAGCCCATGACGACGGAAATTGAACTGTTCCCACTGATGTCGCCCACGAACAAATCCAGCGTATCGCCGAAAGACCGGCCCATTTTGAAAAGGTGCGTTCCGTTAAAATTGGTCTGCAGCGCCAGCCGCCCGATTTCAGCCTGGAGTTCCTGGAATTCGTTGTTAAGGGCCAGACGGCCGCGGTCGTCGATGGGTTCGTTGGCGCCTTCTTCGGCCAGCGTAACCATGCGGGTAAGCATGTTGGTAATTTCCGACAGTGCGCCGTCGGCGATCTGTAAAAAGCTGAGACCGTCCTGGGCGTTGCGTACAGCCTGGTTCAGGGCGTAAACATTGGCCCTTAGGGTGTCGGCGATCTGAAGGCCGGCCGCGTCGTCCGCGCCGGAATTGATGCGCATGCCGGAAGCCATGCGGTTCAGGGTACGATTGAGATTAACGCTGTTTACATTGAGTTGATGCTGCCCGTTGAGGGCGGAGATGTTATTGAGAATACTGAAAGTTCCCATTTTTGAATTCCTCCTTGAATTCGTTTGTTTTGGGTGTCCCAACGAAGGAAATCCGTTTCCTCCGGTTACTGCTTTAAATCACAGATGTCTCTATCGGACGCACTGTAAATTTGTTTACAACTTTTTTCATTTTTTTTAAATTTAAAAATAATAATTATCAGCAAGGCGGTTCCATGGCATTAACCCGGATTCTGAAGTTGAGCGACAGGAACATATTTTTTGGGCGGTCGATGGTGGGGCGCTCCAGCAGAATCCTCACACGCATTCATCAGGGTAAAATGCGGGATTGATTGACTTTTCAGGAGGATACGGCTATTTTACATGGTTGATTCCAGGTATCTTCAATTCCGATTTTACCAGCGAAGACTACAGAAAGATTAATATAATGCTTATTCTTACTCCAATTGCCGTTACAAAAATAAAGGAAATCATAGCCGAGCGCGACGCGTCGCTTGGACTGCGCATTGCCGCGGTTGCCGGCGGCTGCTCCGGATTTCAGTACCAGATGACGTTGGACAAACAGAAGGAAGACGGCGACGAATCCATTGACTTCGAAGGCTTGAAGGTGCTTGTGGATGCAGAGTCGATGCTTTTTCTGGACGGTACGACGATAGATTACGTCGAAGCGAAAGACGGTTCCGGCTTTACGTTTGATAATCCCAACGTGCAGTCGGACTGTTCAAGCTGCAGCGGCGGATGTTCAACGGAATAAAGACCGTCTTTATAAATGACAGCCGAATTGAAACCAGATATGGAAACGCCGGATAATTGCCTGTGCGGTCCGTGCGGGATGAAGCGCAAGACGCACGGAGCGCAGGAACCGAAACATATCAACAGGATAGTCGAGGTAGCGAGCGCCGCGCAACGCAGCGATTCGCCCACGCAGGCAATTAATCAGTGTTTCCTTAAGCGGCCGGACAGGCTGAAGCTATCCGGCATAAAAATATTCCCGCACATAGGCGTGACGCCTGAGGAACGCGCCGCGCCGCAGGAATGCGAGGCTGATGTCGTAATCAGCGGCGATTGGTCCGCTGCCGCGGCAACGGACGACCTTGCGGATTCCATCGATTATTGCCTGATTCTCGAAAAAGTGCAGACTGTCGCCGCCGAACGGGAATACGTATTGCTGGAAACTCTCGTCCACGCCATTGTACAAAAAGTGCTCACAGATTTTCCCGTCGGGAGCGTAAAGGTGAAGATTCGCAAGCGTCCGGCTGTTTTGCGCAATCTGCTCGATTTTGTGGAAATCGAAGTTGAAGAATCATCGGCGGATGGAATCAATGATTTCTCTTAAATCTAAACGCGAAATAGAGCTCATGCGCGACGCGGGGCGGATAGTGGCGGAGGTTCTCGCGGAACTGCGCCTGCACTGCCGCATAGGCGTAACCACGCGTGAACTCGACCGGATCGCCGAAACTAAAACGGTTAAAGCGGGCGCCAAACCTCTTTTTAAAGGATACAAAGGTTTCCCGGGTGCGCTCTGCACTTCCGTCAACCAGCAGGTGGTTCACGGCATCCCCGGAAGCTATGAGCTTAAGGACGGCGACATAATATCCATGGATTTCGGCGCTCTTTACAAGGGATACTGCGGCGACGGGGCGATAACCGTGCCGATCGGCATGATTTCGCTTCCTGTAGCCAGGCTCCTGAAAGTCACCGAGGAATGCCTTTATCGCGGCATTGAGCAGATGGTCGCAGGCAACCATGTTTCAGATGTTTCGCGGGCGATTCAGATCTACGGAGAATCGCACGGTTATTCCATGGTTCGCGATCTGGGCGGACACGGCATCGGCCGCAGGATGCACGAGGATCCGATGGTCCTTAACTATGTAACCAATGGACGCGGCGTCAAAATGAAGCCTGGGCTGGTCCTGGCCGTCGAACCCATGGTAAACGCCGGTACGGAAGAAACCGTCATACTGTCCGACGGATGGACCGTCGCCACGCGCGACCGTAAGCCGTCGGCGCATTTTGAACACACCGTCGCCGTTACCGAAAACGGCCCGGACATTCTCACAAAGCTTAATTTTTAAAAAAAATCCACTGTAGAACCTGTGATGGTGGCGCCGTCGAGCGAATTGATATCCGACTGCGAAAGGTCGATTTTAGGCGCGAACGCGCGGCGATGAATTTCCCGGCTAAGCATACGCGCCGCAGGTTTCGGACCGGAAAATTCATCGCCGGAGACGGAAGCCTGCGTCAATGTCGAGCCGTCCAGTCCGCTCAGTCTTGCAGTCAGCCGGCCGCCGGCCGTTTCCACAGAAAGCAGGAATCCATATCCTTTATGGAACCGCGGACTCTTTCCGAGGAAGCGGACGGCTTCCCTGGCGGCGGCGCTGCCGTCATCCGCGAAGATCACCGGCAATGAAAAATCAAGCGAACGCAAAACTCCGGGATCGCGCTCAATGGCATTACGGTATGCCACGGCTGCCGATTCCAGGTCTCCCCTGCGTTCATAAGCACGGGCGATGAGCGCTTCCAGCCGCGCACGCAACAGGACTTCCTCCATGGGCAGTTCAGCGCGCGCGGACAGCAGGTATGGCAACGCAGCGGCGTAATCCGCCTTCGCCGACAACGTCTCGCCGAGTGCGGACTGCAAATATGGACGCTCCCGGTCTGCCGTCACGCCGGACCGCGCCAGCAGACTTGTCAGTTCCGCCAGCACCGGGCCGTTGCGCAATGCGCCGCGCAGACCCGGGCGCAACCATTCGGTCGATATGGAATTAGACGTATATGGACGAAGTATCCACGAGAGCCGATCGCGCGGCATCAACAACGCGTTCAGGCGCCTGTCGACAACCCACAACTCGCGCGCGATTTTCAAACGCTCCAGCACCGTTGCCGGCCGGCTTGCGATTTCTGCCCAGGAAGCTTCCTCACGCAGCCGTTCGCGCCGCAGCCGCAACGCTTCGCGGTATAGATGGAGTAATTCAATCTCCGACTGCTCGGTTGAACTGCTTGTAGCGCCGCGGCGGTCCGGCCGGTTGAGTATCACACGTAAAATTTCAAGCGCCTTATCGTCATAGCCGACGGCCATCAGCAATATGGCTACCGCCTGCCGGCAATCGTTCCAGTGCTGTTGTTCGATGACCGGGCTGGAGCGCCTGTTCCATTGATGCATCTCACGCACTGCGCTTAATCCTTCGGAAAGACGGCCTTCTCCGGTGTAGAGGAGGACCAGCGACCGCCACGGATTAGAGTAGCTGCCCGGATGAAAATATTTGGCGGCGAGCAGCAGGTCGCTTTCAGCTTCATTAAAACGCAAAAGCGACCACGCTGCTTCGGCGCGGTTTTTTAACACCGTCGCGGACAGGTTGCCGCGACCGGCCAGCTCGGTCTTCAGAACTGTGAACCAATGGAACGATTCTTCGTAGTTTTCCAGCATATGTTCTAGGGCGCCGAGCGTGTTCAGCGCGCTGAAACGATTTTCCGGATCTTCCGAATCCGCGTATCGGAGTAAAAGCGACCGGGCTTCATCGTAGCGCCCCATTTTCATCAGGGTCCAGCCTGTGGATACGTGGAAATCAAAGCCGAACCACAAAGATATCTCTTCGATAATATCGAGATGTTCTTCATATTTTTCCATCTCGCGGACGACTCTCTCCATTTCGAGAAGGATGTTCATATGCGGAAAAGTATCCATAATGACAAAGCTGTCGCGTTCGACCAGCGCGCGAGCTCGTCCAAGGTAGTGATAGGCGAGAGGCAGATTGGTTTCGCCGCGATACATGGCGACGCCCATCAGGTAATTTCCGACAGCGGAGTTTTTGTCGCTGCGCAGTTCCTGTTCGGCAATCTCCCTGAGCCGGACGAACCGCCCGGTATCAATAAGATCTTTCACGACCTTAAGGTCAAGATCGCCGGCTGCTGAGCCGGAACACAGCGTCAGCAACAGCAGTATGGGTAATAAACGGCGCATATAATACTTTTACGTCCTAATCCGGATATTTCAAAGAAAAATTCGCCGCCGGTCATTCCGGCCTTGAAGGCCGGCGGTCGAGATCAATCGACTTGAGCTTACGCAGTTCGTCGCTCAGTTGACGAATTCTCTCATCGCGGTCTTTTACTTCAGATTGCAGCAGTCCAATCCGTGTATTCAAATCGAGAATCAATTCAGCCTGCCGTCTATAAGGACTTTTAGGGAATTCCGAGACAAGCCTGCGCAAAGCGGCCTCTGTTTGCATTAAATCACGGTCTTCGCCTGAAAGAGCGAGTGAATATCCAAGATAGAACAGCGCCCGGTCACGATCGACAGCCTTTGGAAAAGTATTAAGGAACCTTTCGTAAGCCTGCACCGCCCGCCGGTAATTACCGTCCGCGAAATTCCGTTCCGCTTCCAGATAGATTTCCGGGGGCGCGACAGCTACGGGTTGCGGCGCTTCCTCCGGTTCAAGAACGACGCGTTCCGCAGCGACAGGCGGTTCAGACGGCGTGATCGCAGATGGAGCCGGAACGTATTCCGCCGTCGGCGATTCAGGCGCACCGGGCGTCAAATTTTTTCGGCACCCTACTATCGCCGCCCCCGGCAGCAGAATAATTACTAAATATATTAAATACCGCGCAAAACCGTTCATTCGTAAAACACCGCTTTTAACTTATACCCGTAATTATTTAATAACAATATACGGCTACAGATTCAAGCCATGCCGTATTCGAAGGCGTTCGTCATACAATTTTAATGCCATGAAAACGTCTTGCCCTGATTGAAACTTTTACAATGCACGCCACGTACACGCTGTCGCTTCTACGAAAACGATTGATGATAAGTTATATTTGCTTTGTGTGGAAAGAAGCTGATTCAGATGAAGACCGGCTGCTGATTGCGGAACACCGAAACGGAGATGCGCGCGCCTTTGAAAAACTGGTGACTAAATACCAGCAGACGATTCTGAACCTCGTCTGCCACTATGTCGGATCAAGAAACGATGCGGAGGATGTGGCGCAGAAGATTTTTATGAAAGTCTATTTTTCCCTTCCAAAATTCGACGAACGGCGTCCGCTCTTTCCATGGCTGTACCGAATTGCCATTAACCAGTGTTACGACGAACTGCGCCGCATCCGGCGGCGGCGCGTTCATTCTTTCAGCGAACTCAGTATTGAAGACGCCGCATATATTGAAAAACTGATCAGCCAGGATAGGCCGCCGCTCGAAGCCGAAGAAAAAGAAAGGGAGATGTACTCAGTACTTCAAAAGGTGCTGCGTCAACTGCCGGAACAGCAGAAACTTTCAATCATACTCCGGGATATTGAGGGCATATCTTACGTGAAAATGGCTGAAATATTGAAATGTACGGAACAGGTGGCGCGTCTTAAGGTATTTCGCGCGCGTGTGAGACTGAAGGCGCTGGTGGAGAAAACACTCAGAATCGGCAGCCGCTGATCGGTTTTATTTCTATACCCGCGAACGAAAACATTTTCTGTGTATGCGCGAGGATTATTGCCGTAAGGCAAGAAAGGATTGACCGCAGCGTACTCGTAGCGGTACGTAAGGTCAAACCTGACGCAGCATTACGGCTAAAAGACCGTGCAGACGCGGAAAATGTTTTTGTTCGCGGGTATAACCCGGATATTTCATGGGGTTTCGTCGCGAGGGCGCGCAAAAGGGCGTGGATACAAGGTGCAACGCTGTAGACATACCTGGTTGCGTCGCCGCAGTAGAAATCCCATGAAATAT
>Ga0123353_10008399_pt1 | contig 14091 bp, 15 predicted proteins | sample TergutLab28metaG_3_FD_92763 | JGI IMG/M metagenome (GOLD analysis project Ga0123353, IMG submission 92763) | Labiotermes labralis P3 segment gut microbial communities from Petit-Saut dam, French Guiana - Lab288 P3 | ecosystem: Host-associated > Arthropoda: Insects > Digestive system > Gut ... | reverse complement strand
GTGTGGGTGCGGTGGTTGACCCCCTCTATGTAAAATCTGCCATGATATGCCGCCTTATCAATTTGCTGCAAGGCGGTTCTGGTGTTCACCCCCAAGTGGCTGAGTTACTCCAAGCATACATCAATCGTGACATCATTCCGGTCGTTTTTGAGCATGGCAGCGTTGGCGCAAGTGGCGATTTGGTGCAGTTGGCGCACATTGCTTTGGGTTTGATTGGTGAGGGAGATGTTCATTATCAAGGCTCTATTCGACCTATTCATGAGGTACTACAAGAAGAGGGGTTTACGCCCATCTCTGTACATATTAGGGAGGGTTTGGCGTTGGTAAACGGAACTTCCATGATGACAGGCATTGGGATGCTGAACCTGATCTATGCCCACCGCCTCTTTGATTGGGCGGTTGCCGCCTCTTGCATCATTAATGAGGTTGTCGATTCTTGCGACGACAGCTTCTCTGTAGGGTTAAACAACGCAAAAAATCATGATGGACAACTGCAAGTGGCTCAGGCGATGACGTCATTCCTTTCTGAAAGCAATATGATTCAAAAGAGGAGTGATACGCTCTATAAAGAATGCCCTACCCAAACGTTTTTTACAAAGAAAGTGCAGGAATATTACTCTTTGCGTTGTGTTCCTCAAATTCTCGGGCCTGTTTTAGACACCATAAACTATGCCGAATATGTGCTGCTCAATGAGGTTAACTCCATCAGTGACAACCCCATCATTGACGTGGAGGCCCAAACGGTATGGCACGGCGGTAATTTTCATGGCGACTATGTTTCGTTGGAGATGGATAAACTAAAGATTGCAATAACCCGTCTTACCATGTTAATGGAAAGGCAGTTGAATTTCCTTTTGAATCCTCGTCTAAACGAAAAGTTTCCTCCTTTTGTCAATTTGGGGGTGTTGGGTTTGAATTTGGGGATGCAGGCGGCTCAATTTACAGCCACCTCTACCACAGCCGAGAGCCAAACCCTCTGTTTTCCCAACTACATCCACAGCATATCCAACAACAACGACAATCAGGATATGGTGAGCATGGGCACCAATTCGGCTCAACTCTGCAAAAAGGTGATTGAAAACGGCTATGAGGTGATGTCTATCTATATGATTAGTTTAATACAGGCGCTTGAAACGCTTGAAAATAAAAATGATATCTCTCCACAAAGTCGTAAGATTTATGACCATTTAAGGGCTATCGTTCCTCTCTTTATCGAAGATACACCTAAGTACAAAGAGATTGCCCGCGTAAAAGACTACCTGACTTCACACTCTTTGAATATATTGAACGATGAGTACATCTTCGACTAAATATGCCCTTGTAACCGGCGCTTCACGCGGCATCGGACGAGCCACAGCGCTTGCATTAAGTCGCATGGGCTATCCCGTTGTCATTAACTATCATTCCAACAGTCAGGCCGCCGAAGAGTGCGCTTCCCTTATTCGGGCTGAGGGTGGTGTTGCGGAGTTGTTGCCTTTTGACGTCTCTCAGGAAGAGGCCATTGAGCAGGCCATTGCCCAATGGGACGCACAACACCCCAACGATTGGATAGAGGTGTTGGTCAACAATGCCGGCATTCGAAAAGACAATTTAATGGTCTTTATGCCTTCGGATGATTGGAAGAGTATCATAGATTTGCATCTGAACGCATTCTTCTTCATTACCCGTCGCCTGATAAAGAATATGTTGAGTCATCGCTACGGCCGTATTGTTAATGTGGTCTCCCTTTCAGGAATCAAGGGATTGCCCGGACAGACAAACTACGCTGCTGCCAAAGCGGGGGTGATTGCCGCAGGCAAGGCGCTGGCGCAGGAGGTGGGGAAGAGGGGCGTGACCGTCAATTCCGTAGCCCCCGGGTACATCAGGACGGAGATGACGCAAGATTTAGATGAAGCGCAACTCAAGGGATTGATTCCCGTAAATCGTTTTGGTACTGCAGAAGAGGTGGCTGATGTGGTGGCTTTTCTTGCCTCACCTAAGGCATCTTACATCACGGGAGAGGTGATTTCCATTAATGGAGGACTCTATACATGAGACGGGTAGTGATCACAGGCATGGGCGTCTATTCATGTATTGGAAAGGATGCATCGGAGGCAAGGGATTCGCTCTATGCGGGGCGCTCCGGAATAGGCATCGACCCCGCCCGTATTGAATATGGTTATCGTTCTCCTTTAAGTGGCATACTCATACGCCCTGATTTAAAAGGGATTTTAGATAGAAAACAACGTGCTTTTCTTCCACAGGAAGCCGAGTTTGCCTACCTCTCCACGGCACAGGCGTTGGCGCAATCGGGTTTGGACATTGCCTATTTTGAGCAAAATGAAGCGGGCATTGTGTTTGGCAACGACAGCACCGCCCAGGCGGTGGTAGAAGCCCACGAATTGATTAAGGAGAAGCACGATACCACATTGGTTGGAGCCGCCTCCGTGTTTAAGTCGATGACCTCTGTGGTATCGATGAACTTAGCTACCATCTATAAACTCAGAGGCGTAAATTTTTCGGTAAGCGGTGCCTGCGCCAGCGGCTCTCACGCCATTGGTTTGGGGTACCTCTTTATTAAACAGGGACTGCAAGAGATGGTGATTTGCGGTGGCGCTCAAGAGGTAAATGTCTATGGCATGGGGAGTTTCGATGGAATTGGCGCCTTTTCGATGCGCACAGATGATCCTGAAAAAGCCTCCCGCCCCTTTGACGCCGACCGAGATGGCTTAGTGCCCAGCGGTGGAGCCGCCACCCTGATTCTGGAAGAGTACGACCACGCGGTGAAACGTGGCGCGCCCATCTTGTGTGAAGTGGTGGGATATGGCTTCTCCTCCAATGGAGACCACATCTCTCAACCCAGCGACAGAGGCTCTTACGTAGCTATGGAGCGTGCTCTTTCCGATGCCGGAATCAATCCCCGTACCATAGATTACATCAACGCCCACGCCACCTCCACCCCTTTGGGAGATAAATTTGAAGCAATGGCCATTACGCAACTCTTTGGCCACAACACCGTACCCGTAAGCTCCACCAAATCGATGACCGGCCACGAGTGTTGGATGGCAGGCGCAAGCGAATTAGTCTATACCATTCTGATGATGCAAAACGACTTTATTGCCCCCAACATCAACTTTGAACGCCCCGACGAATACTCCGCCCTGCTAAACATATCCGCCCAACGCATAGACACCAAGTTCTCCACAGCCCTTTCCAACTCCTTCGGCTTTGGCGGTACCAACAGCGCCCTTATCATTAAAAAAATTTAAACCAAATAGTTATGGACTTTAGCACAATCATCGAAAAAACCAACACTTTTTTAACTGAAGAGATTGAAGTAGATCCCGCACAACTGCAACTTTCCGCAGATTTAAGGGAGGATTTAGGCATCGACAGTTTGGATTTTGTTGACATTGTAGTGTTGGTGGAGCGCAATTTTGGCTTTAAAATAAAAGCAGAAGAGATGACAGAGGTCAGGACATTAGAGGCGTTCTATCAATATATTGATAAAAAATTGAAAAGTGTCGGATAAAAAGGCTTGGAGCGGCAGAACCCAAGGCGGATCGTTTGGGCAAATGAGCATTATGCTCTTTCTGCGTTATATTGGCATATCGCCGCTCTACTTCATTTTGAGGTTAATAGTCCCTTTTTATATGCTTTTTTCCCAAAAGAACCGATTGGCCATTGAATCCTATCTGAGGCGTATGGGCTTCTCCTCCCGATGGGAGATTTTTAAGCGTACCTACCTTAACCACTACTACTTTGCGCAGGCTATGGTTGATCGTTTTGCCCTTTTTGTGCATTTACAGCACCGATACAAAGTACGTGTCGATGGAAATGAAACCCTTTTGGAAGCCCTGAGAAGCCCAAAAGGCATCATTTTAGCAGGTGCACACGTTGGAAATATGGAGATGGCCGGCTTTTTCTTTGACCATCAAGAGAAACATTTTCACGGAATTGTCTTTGGAGAGGAGGCAAAATTTCTTACCAAACAACGAATGGATGCGTTAAATAGACATCAGGTGAGCATGATTCCGGTACTTCCCGATATGTCGCACCTCTTTACGTTGGTTCAGGCATTGGAGCGTGGAGATTGCGTTACCCTCCATTGCGACCGAACAGTGCTCGGTAAAAAGAAGATGGAATATCCTTTTCTTGGCGCTCAGGCGCTCTTTCCCACAGGTGCGTTTCAATTGGCTTTACGCTTGGATGTTCCTGTGTTGGCGATATTTATGATGCGCGAAAAGAGCAAATGCTACCGCATTATCATCCGAAACCTCCATAATCTGATTCCCCGGGAGGGAGAGGGGAATCATGCTGAAAAGTTGAATGTGTATATGAAACACTACGTTGCGATGCTTGAAGAGGTGTTGAAGCAATATCCTGAGCAGTGGTATAACTATTATAATTTTTGGAAAGCAGCATAAATGAAGCAATTACTAAAAGTTGAAAAAGAGATTACCGTTCGTTTTAACGAAGTCGATTCCATGGGAATTGTGTGGCATGGGGTATATGTCACCTACTTTGAAGATGCAAGGGAAGAGTTTGGACGCAAGTACAATTTAGACTACCTGACCATTGTAAAGCATGGATTTTACGTTCCTTTGGTACGTTTAGATTTCTCCTTTAAGAATCCACTTACTTATGGAGACACTGCTGTTGTGGAGATTACCTATCATCCATACGAAACGGCCAAAATTGTTTTTTCATACCTGATACGCTCTGCCGATAGAGAAACGGTTATCGCTACGGGAAATTCTACGCAGGTTTTCTTGGATCAAGGGCGAAATTTGGTGCTTTATATGCCTGAATTTTACAAGCAGTGGCTTGATAGTCATATTTTTAATCGTTGATAGTTCATATTTTTAATCGTTGATAGTTCATATTGTTAATCGTTGATAGTTTATAGTGTGTAAAATATATAAATATGCGGATGCGATTGTTTCTCCCTTGGGGGTGACCACTGCTCAAAATTGGAGGGCGATGGAGGAGGGGCGTTGTGCGGTGGAGCGACATGAATCTATCCCCGGCTTTCCGGACTCATTCTGGGGCGCCCTGATACCGGAGTGCATCATAGATGAATATCCTGAACTCGTGTGTTTTACTAAGTTTGAACGGCTGATGATTATGGCTGCTCAGGAGGCTTTGTCGCATACAAAGGTTGATGCTTCTTCCGATGAGGTGGTATTTATCATAGCAACCACCAAGGGAAATATTGACCTGATAGATCCAGAACAGCCTCATTTATATGCAGATGATAGAGTTTTTCTTTGGAAATCAGCACAATTGTTAGTTGATTATTTTAAGAACCCCAACCGTCCTTTTGTTGTCTCTCAGGCGTGTATTTCGGGCATTTCGGCGTTGTTGGTGGGGATGGAGGTTTTGAAACAATCTTATTATAAATACGACGTAGTTATTGGTGCAGATATATTTAGCCGATTTACCTTTTCCGGATTCGCCTCCTTGTGCGCTTTGGCGACCGAGAGGTGCAGGCCTTTTGATGTCGAGCGTCAGGGGCTTAATTTGGGGGAAGCAGCCGGATGTATGGTAATGGGGGGCGAAACCCCTGAAAAAGAGGAGGCGTGCGTAACGCTTCGCTACGGGACGGTATCCAATGATGCGCACCACATTTCTGCACCCTCTCGTACTGGAGAAGGCTTATATAGAGCGATTATGAGTTGTTTGTTACAATTTGACGCCGTTCCTGATTTTGTGAATGTACACGGCACCGGAACCATATATAACGATGAAATGGAGGCCGTTGCGTTGGCTCGAGCCGGTTTGTCGCACCTCCCCGTTACGGCGTGTAAAGGATATTTTGGGCACACATTGGGCGCTGCGGGGATCATAGATGCGATTGTATCTGCCCAATGTATGGAAAAGGGTATTTTGTTGCCCGTTATGGGCTTTCGTGCTTTGGGCGTTACCGAACCGATAGAAGTGCAAAGAGTGTGGGAGAAAAAAGAGTTACATTCTTGCCTGAAGTTGGCCGCAGGCTTTGGAGGAAATAATACAGCCATAATAATGGAAAGATAATGAATAAGATGTACATTTGTAAACAATTGGAATCAGGGTGTAGAAACGAATTTTGATGGAAGATCTTTATATACAGAAACAGGTTTTGCTTGAGCATCGATGCCTCTATGTTGATGGTGTACTTCTTCATCAGGGAGTGCCTGATACTTCTGCGTCCGAATTTTATAAGGATTTATACCACATTCTTGGGGTAAACTATCTAAAATTCTTTAAGATGGATATGTTATCCAAGACACTTTTCATAGCCTCAGAAGCACTCATCAAGAATAAAGCGCTCATGGCAGAAGCCAATCCACACGGAGAACCTTTAACGCAGGCCGATGCACACGTAGCGATGGCGCTCTATAACAGCCACTCATCGTTGGAAACCGATAGGCAGTTTCAACATTCGATAAAAAGCGGCGCTTTTTTCCCCAGCCCCTCCCTTTTTGTCTATACGTTACCCAACGTGGCTTTAGGAGAAGTGGCCATCAGGAATAGATTTATGGGAGAAAATTGTACCTTTATAGCGCCGGAATTTGATGCAGAACGCTGCGTGGAATATGTGAATATTCTAATTAACAGAAAGATGTATAGTCATGTTGTTTGCGGATGGTTCGATTTTGTGGATGAACGGGGGGAAGCGAAACTATACCTTGTCTCGAAAGATAAAATGGATAAAATATTTAATATAAACAACTTATAATTTTCGTTATGATGGATGAATTGATTTTAGAATTGAAAAGACAGATTATTGATGTACTTAATCTTGAAGGAGTTTCGTCGGATGATATTGATGCAAATGCCCCTTTGTTCGGAGAGGGATTAGGACTTGATTCCATTGACGCTTTGGAGATTATCGTACTTTTGGAGAAGAATTACGGGATTAAAATGAGCAACCCAAATGAAGCAAAGGCAATATTCTCCTCTGTGCACACCATTGCGGAGTACGTTGCTGCAAAAAGAACAAAGTAGTTTCTTGGTTGATAACGATGCGAGTATTTGTAAGCAGTTTGGGAATTGTTACGGGCTTGGGAACCTCTGTGGAAGAGACTTTAGACGCTCTTTTACAGGAACGTACGGCATTGGCTCCTCCCCGCCGCATATCTACAATTCATAGCAACTATCCCATGGGAGAGGTTTCGTTAAGTGATGAAGAGATGAAAAATCTGTTGAATATCCCTCTTGATGAGGTCATTACCAGAACGTCTCTTTTGGGGATTATGGCGGTGAAAGAGGTCTTTTCAGGTTTTCGGATTATTGATTCCACAGAGGGAAGAGAGGGTAGGATGGGGTTGATTTCTGGGAATACCGTGGGAGGGATGGAGAAGAGTGAACGGTATTATCGGGAATTTTTAGACCCTGTTCAACAGACACATACGCCTTATATTGATGCCCATGATTGCGGTTCGTGCAGCGAAAAGATCGCCGATTACTTTCACTTGTTTGATTTTGTAACCTCAATTTCTACCGCCTGCTCATCGGCTGCCAATGCGGTGGCTATGGGCGCCCGTATGATACGTTCAGGCGTGCTCGATAGGGTAGTGGCGGGAGGAACAGAGTGTTTGAGTAAGTTCCATATCAATGGTTTCCTGAGCTTAATGATTATGTCGGATGTCCATAGCGCTCCTTTTGATGCCCATCGCAAAGGCATCAATTTGGGTGAAGGAGCTGCCTATTTGCTGTTGGAGTCGGAGGATGCGTTGTTGCGCAGAGGGGGAAAGGCCCTTGTGGAGGTTACCGGCTACGGCAATGCGTGCGATGCCTACCACCAGACTGCTTCGTCACCCGAGGGGGATGGCGCTTTTCTCGCAATGAAAGAAGCACTTGAGATGAGCGGTCTCAATGCGCATGATATTAATTATATAAATGCACATGGGACAGGAACGTTCAACAACGATATTTCAGAGGGAAAAGCCATCGAGCGCCTCTTTGGCGCCACCATTCCTCCAGTCAGTTCTACCAAGCCCTTTACCGGACACACCACCTCTGCTGCAGGCACTGTTGAATCAGTGATATCTATCCTGTCGATGCTGCACAATTTTATTCCGGCAAACCTTAATTTCTCCACGCAGGATCCCGCCATTGCATTTAAGCCGGTTGATAAAACATTGAGAGGAAAACGATTGAACCATGTGATGACCAACTCCTTTGGCTTTGGCGGCAACAATACTTCTTTGATTTTTTCCAAGGTATCCAAACCATGAAGCCAACTATCTATATCAATGGCGCCTCTGCGCTCTCCATACAGGACACCTTGTATGGCTATCCGGATGGCTTTGTGGCGGTTCGTGAGCGTTTTATGCAGGCAAAAGATTCTGAGTGTTTTATGCGTGTAAAAGTTCCTGAGCGTTTTATGCAGGCAAAAGAGCCTGATTTTAAGGAGTTTATTCCACCAATAATCGCCCGCCGCATGAGTCGAATCATTAAGCGTGCCATCACCGTCTCTCAATTGGCGCTGCAAGAGGCAGGTGTTGCCATGCCCGACGCCATCATCTTTGGCACCGGATTGGGGTGCATTGAGGATACCGAAAAGTTCTTAAATGCCGTTTTAGAACAGAAGGAACAATTTCTTCAGCCAAGTTTTTTTATACAATCGACCCACAATACCATCGCTTCTCAGGTGGCAATACGCTTAGGATGTCACGGTTACAACAACACTTTGGTACAACGCGGCCTCTCTTTTGAGAGCGCTCTGTTGGATTCGCTCCTGCTCTTTGAAGAGGGGAAAGTCCACTCCATATTGACCGGCGGACACGATGAACTTACGCCCACCTATTTTACTCTTCTTAATAAAGCAGGATACTACTCTTTTGATGAGGCCACTGGCATAGGAAATTTTGCAGGGGAGGGGAGTGTTTCGTTTCTGCTCAGCGACGAGCGAAAGGAGGTGAGCTATGCCATCCTGCAACGTCTTGAAATGTACTACACTGATGGAGAAGCCTCTTTTGGCTCGTTGGTCCTACCGTTTCTGCAAAGAGAGGGCGTATCTCCTGACGAACTGTGCGCGGTTGTTACCGCATATACCGAAGACAAAATGGGAAAAACCGTCTATCGCGACCTCTCCTCACCCACTTTCGCAGAGGTTTTGCATATCCCTTTTAAAGCTTGTTGCGGAGAGTTTTTCTGCGCATCGGCTTTTGGTTTATGGCTATCAATTAACTTTTTACGTATTTCAAGTAAAAACTTTCTTCTGCTTCATAACCACTCATTCAACAAACACCACTCAATAATTCTGTTAAAAAAGGTCGCATAATAACCACCGCTCGATAATTCTGTTAAAAAATTGCTTATGATTAAGATGGTCGCCTCCGTTTCGCTCCAATGCCTGTTACTCACGATGGCACAACTGTTACTTAAAGTATCGCTTAAACAATTTGGCACTTTCAGTTGGAGTTGGACTTTTTTTAAGAATGCACTCCTAAACCCAATATTCTTCCTTGCAGGCGTTTGCGCCCTTTCCGGAATGTTTTTTTGGATGTATTTGTTAAAGAAGTACGATTTGAGCCTGATCTATCCGTTAACCGGTATCAGTTATATATTTAGCGTCATGGCCGCCCAATGGTTTTTGCACGAATCTATTCCTTTCACGCGCTGGATTGGGGTGGTATTTATTGTGATTGGCGTATTTTTTGTTGCTAAGTAAATTTGTATGTAAGTATGGGTGTATGAAAGGATGGGGATTTTAAAAATTTTATTCTGAATTTATTGTGAAAAAGAGGTTGTTATTTCTATTTCTGTCTGTTTTAGGTGGCCATATAGCATATAGTCAGAATATGGTATTTGTACCTGTCACCAATCAATCTGAAATAGACGCTTTTAAGTCAGCGCTAACGCTTGAAACAGCCAAAGTGAGCGATATTGAGGCCGATTTTGTGCAGACTAAAAAGGTTGATTTTTTGGATGAAGCGGTACTCCTTTCCGGAACGCTCTATTTTGCAACCGGAAAGCGTCTGCGCTGGGAATACCGGAAGCCTTACTCTTCGATATTTGTTTTTAACGGAGGAAAGGCGTGGATGATAAACCGAGGGGCAACGATGGAAATGGATGTTAATTCCAATAAAATGCTCAAAGAGTTAAGCGAATTGATGTTCTTTGGAATGGGGGGAACCGCCCTCTTTGAGAACCCCAACTTTGAATTTAATTTCCGGCGTTCCGACTTTCGATGGGAGGTAGTCCTCAAGCCTAAAAGCAAGGAGATGAAAGCATTATACGCACAGATTGAGTTACAATTTTCCACGCCATCTTACCAAATGGAGTCGGTGCGTATGGTAGAGGCTGCTTCCGGAGACGAGACGCTGATTCTACTTACCAATCAAAAAATAAACACGTCACTTTCGGATTCTTTATTCGATGGAAAGAGATAGAAACAATGTCCGCACGAGTGAGTGCATTGTCCGCACGAGTGGGCGCGATGTCTGCACGAGTAGTGGTGGGCGCAACCTCCGGAGAGGCGTTGCCTCTCTCCTTTCTCTGTTATGTGTCCTTTCGCTGCACGCCCAAACCCTTCGCTTTCAAGTGGCGCTCACATATAACGCCAATCCGGTGTCGGCCATGCTGATACTCAAAAATGAGGGAGAGATGTTCAAGGGGAGTATGGTCAACGAATTTGGTGTGAACTTTGTGGAGTTTACCGTGATAAAGGAAAAAGCAAAAATTGTTCGCTTGAATCCAATGCTCAAAAAGCCGTTCCTTAAAAAAGTGTTGAGAAAAGATTTTGAGCTAATTACGAGATGTTTAACGAGTGAGGTGGATGGAGTGGTATGGGGTAATAAGGGGGGGATTTACCGCGCTTTTTGTGTTAAACAGACGGACGAAGAGACCAAATTGCTATCTTTGCATTTGGAGCACCAAAAACTCCCCCTAACCATCTTCTTATCCCAGTTTTAACGATACCGCACCGCTATTCCCTTTTTAACGATACCGCACTGCAATACCCTATTGAATGACATGATGCTGATTCCGGAACTCTATACTGCTGAGCAAATTGGTTTTACTGAGCTCTCTTGCCAATTTCTTGTGCGCTATAATAGTGCACATCCCATCTATGCCGGACATTTTCCGGGTAAACCCGTTACGCCGGGCGTTTGCCTGATTCAGGCCGCCACCGAATTGCTTGGAACGGCAACGGGAACAACCCTCCGTCTGACAGGCGCTCGACATATCAAGTTTTTGCAGATGCATACACCGGAGAAGGAGTTGCGGTTTGAGTTGTCGTGGTTGGAGGAGGCCAATCGGTTGCGGGGGCGTGTCTCCATTTTTCAGGATGAAAACTGTATGGCAAAAATCGATGCACACTTTGAGCGACTATAGTGATTTTTGTGTGGTGGTTCCCACCTACAACCACGCTGCCACGCTGTTGCCGGTGGTGGAGGGTATCATCATGGAGGGATACGACGTACTGGTGGTGAACGATGGTTCTACAGATGCCACACCAAGCGTATTGGAGCAACTAAAAGATGATGAAAGATATACCGAAAAGCATATACACATAATTTCGTATCCCGCGAATAGAGGTAAGGGTTATGCGCTTCGCAAAGCCATCCGGCATCTGAATGAATTGGGCTACCGCTACGCGATCTCTTTTGATGCAGATGGACAACATTCAGTTAAAGATATACTTTCGTTTATACAGGATATCGAATTGTTTCCTAATGTTTTATTCATAGGCGAGCGTGGAATGAAGCACGATAATATGCCTAAGAAAAACCGCTTTGCCAATCGCTTCTCTAATTTCTGGTTTGCACTCCAAACAGGTCGCTATTTACCCGATACCCAATCCGGTTTTCGGCTCTATCCCATTCAAAAAATTGCTAAAATGTCTTTTTTATCAACCCGTTATGAGTGGGAACTTGAAGTTTTAGTTCGTGCGGCATGGGCGGGGTTGCACCTCATTGCAAAGCCCATTACTGTCTATTATCCTCCTGAGGAAGAGCGTGTCAGCCACTTTAGGCCCGGAATCGATTTTCTCAGAATCTCCCTCCTAAACACCTTTCTCTGTTTTGGCGCCCTCCTATACTTCTACCCCATAAAGTGCCTTCGCCGCCTTGTAAACTTTTAGCGTATGCGTCGTATCTTTCTCTCTGCATATCATTTCTTCACCGGCGGGCATAGACGACGCGCTCTGTTCCTCTTTACGCTCCTGATTTTTGGCCTCTTTGCCTATCTAAGCTCCGGTTTGCACTTTAGAGAAGATATTCTTTCGTTTTTACCTAAGGACGAGCGCTCAGGACAAATCAGTTATGTCTATCGAAACGTAAGCATTACCGATAAATGGATGGTACGCCTCCAAGCCTCCTCCGGAACAACTTGTCCGCCTGAGCAATTGGCCATTTATGCCGACTCATTAAGCGCATATTTTGAGGCACACGACCATGAGGGGCAACTAAACTCTATTTTTTATAAGGTTGACAATGAGCAATTTCTTGGAATTTCTTCCTTTTTATCAGCGCATTTACCCTATTTCCTTGACAGCGCCGACTACCTTCGCCTCGACACCCTTATTCGCGCCGACCTGATTCCCGACTTGATGCAGGACAATTATGCTATGCTGCTCTCTCCCGCAGGCGCAATCTTCCGAAACCTCTACGCCAACGACCCCCTCCACATCTCCAACCTGATCTTTCCAAGACTCAACGATTTACGCCCTGAAACAGGCTATCCCGTAGTGAATGGAACGCTCTTTACACGCGACACCCTTTCGGTGCTGATGCTCTGTTCGTCAACCCAAAGGGTGGAAAATACAGCGCAAAACGCTCGGTTGATGAGGTTGATGGAGCGGGCAAAAGAGTATGTTTCAGTAGTTAGCAACGGAATGGCAGAGATGAGTTTTTTTAGCGCCGCTGCCGTTGGTGTGGGCAATGCCCAAAGAATCAAGTTAGATTCGTTCTACTCCATTACCATTGCGTTGCTTTTGATCACCCTCCTTTTTGCCGCTTTCTTCAGGGCTTGGCGACCGGTTCTCTATTTGATGCTTCCAGTAGTGTTTGGCGTGGCCATCGCATTGGGGGGGATTGCGCTCTTTAAAGACCATGTATCGGCCATTGCAATAGGCGCAGGCGCCTCAATCATAGGCATATCGCTCAACTACTCTTTGCACTTTGTAATCCACAGGCGGGTGACTCGGGACAACAGAGAGGCATTAAACGATTTAATTACACCCCTCACCACAGGGAGCATCACCACCATCGGCGCCTTTATGTGCCTCCTCTTTCTCAGTGCCGAATCGCTTCAAGATTTTGGGTTATTGGCTGTTTTGGTATTGACCGGAACGTTATTGTTTGTTCTCCTTGTGTTGCCGCATCTCTCTTATCCATCGGTAAAAAGGGGGCGTTTTGTTGCGCAGATAGAGCGCATTTCGGCTTTTACCCCCGAAACCAACAAGCCGCTGTTGTGGTGTGTGGCGGCGCTCTCCCTCTTTTTTGTCTTTTTTATGCACAAGACCGATTTTGACGGAGCATTGCAGAATATCAACTATATGACCCCTGAGCAACGGGTATCTATGTCGGAATTTGGCGTACAAACCGGTGAGATGGAGCAGGCGTACTATTTGGTGTCGGATGGCACTACTATGGACGAGGCGCTCAAAGTGCACGAAGCAGGGCAAGCGCTATTGACAAAACTGTGCGATTCGGCGGCCATCAAGCGGATGCAAGGCGTAGGGAAGTGGATGGTATCTACTGAAACACAGCAACAACGATTGCAAAGATGGCAGGAGTTTTGGGAAGAAAGAGGGGGCGATATTTTGCCGGTCATCAAAGCACAAGCAGCCAAAGCGGGATTTAGAGAGAGTTTCTATGCCCCATTTTTTGCTCAGGTCCAAGGAGATGCCTTTATTGAAGCGCCTTTGGACTATAGTCCGTTGATTGATATTCTTTTTAAAGAGTACTTCATTCGCGACAGCGCCCGCGTCATGATCATCGACATCCTCTATCCATCCCCTGATTTTAAAGAGGTATGGGAACGAAATTTCATCGATACCCCTGAACAATTCCTCTTTGATAAAACATCCGTAGCCCAACAATTGATTGGTTCTCTGACCAAAGACTTTGATTTTGTACTCTATGTATGCGCCTTTTTTGTTTTTGCCTTTCTCCT